>FWWM01004031.1_pt1 | contig 35046 bp, 31 predicted proteins | sample 2228351 | NCBI WGS metagenome assembly FWWM01 (sample SAMEA103939774, study PRJEB20133) | metagenome
TTGGAATTGGTCGAAGCTGGCGCACGCGGGCGAGAGCACGCACGTCGCACCGGGATAGCGCAACGCACGCTCGACAGCTTCAGAAAAATCTTTCACGAGCGAAAATTTCGTGATCTGGGCTCGCTGTAATGCCTGAGCGATCTGGGGCGCGGCTTCCCCAAGGAGCAGAATTTCACAGACTTGCTTTGAGCGCAACGCCTCTGCCAGCGGGGAGAAGTCTAGATTCTTATTGCGGCCACCCAGAATGAGCACCAGCGGCCCCGAAAAGGCCTCGAGGGCTGCAAGCGTTGCATGGACCGTCGTCGCCTTGGAGTCATCGTAGAACTTCACCCCGTTGATCTCCGCGATGAACTCCTGTCTATGGGGCAGGCGCACTCGTTGGAGGATCTCTTCGCCTGGAGGGGGGATTTGTGGCGCAAAGACCCGGCACGCGGCGAGCGCTGCTGCAGTGTCTTCTTTGAGATGTTGCGGCACAGCGAGATGGGCAAGCTCCGGCAGCAGATCGTCATAGTAGACTAGGCTCGATCGAGGGGTAGAGGGGAGTTCAAGATGGCGTGGCAGCACCAACACATCGCGCTCGGTCTGATTGGCGAAGATCTTAAATTTCGCGGAACGATAGCTCTCGAAGGTGCCGTGGCGGTCGAGATGGTTTGGGGCAATGTTGAGCAGAACAGCAACACGAGGTCGGAATTTTTCTACAGATTCGAGCTGAAAGCTGCTGACTTCGACAATCACGATAGTCTCCGGGGTGATCTCGGGCAGTCGAGCGATCAGGGGTATCCCGATGTTGCCCGCGCTGAGGGCTAAATAGCCCTCCTGCGCCAGCAGCTCTTCGATGAGTCTTGTGGTGGTGCTCTTGCCGTTGGTGCCTGTTACAGCGATGATCTTCTCGCTTGGGCAGAGGCGATAGGCGAGTTCGAGCTCACCCCAGATGGGAATCTTGAGAGCGCGGGCATGCTGGACGATGGGCGCGCTTAAAGAGACACCCGGTGAGAGGATGATCAGATGACTCTCGAGGGCGCGCTTGGTGTGCCCCCCCTCCTCAAAAGGGATGTTGCGCTGGAGGAGCTCCTGGCGCGCTGACGGTGAGAGAGCAGCCTGATCGCTGACGAAGACAGATGCCCCACGTTCGTGCAGCGCCTTGGCGGCGGCCAAACCGCTGCGTCCGGCCCCTAGGATCGTGATCTTCTTCTGAGAAAAGTCACACATGGGCGCTCTTGTAACTCCATGCTCTGTGGCCGGGTGCATGAATGCCCCAGCTGAGGAGAGGCCCTCACCCCTGCTCCCCAAGCCCCCTCACCCCCTGCACCCCTCTCCCTCAGAGGGGAGAGGGGATGGGGGTGAGGGCCACGCTGTCAGCCGCTTCAGCGGGCTTGCATCTGCTGAGCCGGATGCTTCAGCATCCGGTGCAATATAACTGCTCTTGGCGCACTCTGTAAAGGAAAGGGGGAGCGCTCAGGAGGGGAAGTTTGCCCCTAGGGGCTCTCTTCGAGGCACTCGGCCAGACGATTCTCCAAGATTTGGCTGGGGTGGAACTTCTCTAGTTGCAAGAAGTGCTCGGCTACGTGCACTAAAGCAGCTTGAGGGACGAGCCCGACGATCTCGCTGCCCACGATGGGAACTCCCCAGCGCTGCGCCTCGCACTTGACCAGCTCGAAGACCTGATAGAGCGGGGTCTTTTCAAAATTCGTCAGATTCATGGATACCTGGACGATCCCTCGCTCCTTGAGGGCAAACCCTAGGGCTTTGACGTAGCGCAGCCCCCCGTTGGAGCCGCGCACCGCTTTGGCAATCTGTTGAGCGATCTCTAAATTAGTAGTTCCCAGGTTGACGTTGAAGGCGATCAAGGGCGGGCGGACGCCGACAGCGCTGACGCCCGCCGTCGGGTGAACTCTTCTCTCGCCAAAGTCAGGTGCCCAGTCGGGCTCTTGGATCTTGGCGAAGAAGTTCTCGAACTCCCCTTTCCGAATGTACGCCAGATCGCGGCGTTCCGGGCGGGTTGCGGCGTCTTCGTAGAGATAGACCGGGATTTTGAATCTCTCCCAGATGGTCTGGCCGACTCGTCGGGCGATCTCGATGCACTCCTTCTTGGTCACTCCCCGCAGTGGCACGAACGGGATGACATCGACAGCCCCCATGCGCGGATGCTCCCCCTGGTGCTTCGTCAGATCGATGAGCTCGACGGCCTTGGCGACAAGATTGAGAACGGCCATCTCCACTGCAGCGGGCTCACCGGCTATCGTGATGACCGTGCGATTATGATCGGCATCGGAATCGACATCCAGCAGGACCGCACCGGGGGTCCCGCGCACTGCCGCGACGATCGCCTCGATCTTCGAGTGATCGCGCCCCTCACTGATGTTGGGCACAGATTCAATAAGTGGCCTCATATGCTTAGTCTTCGACCTTCACCGAGAGCACTGCTTCAGCGACGAGCGTGCCCTCGACGGTGGCCCACACGTGAGCGCGGTAGAACCCCTCCCGCCCGCGCTCCAGCTCGGCTTCGTAGATGATCTGATCTCCTGGCTGGACGGGGCGGCGGAAGCGCGCGCGATCCACGCCGACGAGATACCCACTGCGGCCTGGCTGCTCTTGACTGACTAATAGCCCGACGGTCTGGGCCATGCCCTCTAAGATCAAGACCCCAGGCATGAGGGGCCGCTGGGGGAAGTGCCCCACAAAGAACGGCTCGTTGTTGGTGACGTTCTTCAGCGCGCGCACGCGCCGCTCGCCCCACTCCAGCACCCGGTCTACGAGTAAGAACGGGTAGCGATGGGGCAAGATGCGCCGGATCTCGTCCTCGCTCATGCGTCTTTTACTGTCCCTGGTTGAGGATCTTCAACACGTCATACGTTATATCTTCGAGCGCAGCGGGGTCGGCATAGAGCACGACATCCTTGCGCTGCGTGACCCAGTGATAGCCGCGCTCCTTGGCGATCTGTTCGATGGCTTTGAGCATCTCGCCCTGGATCTCCGAGGTCAGCTGCAGATCGAGCTGCTGCAGCTCTTGCTGCAAGCGGGCGGCTTCCCGCTGGAACTCGTCCTCGCTCATCAGCCCCTTCTTGAACTTATCTTGGAGGGTCTTCAGTTCGTTCTGCTTCTTCTCCGCTTCGGCGCGGAACTTCTGTACGGCTTCGCCGGTGCGCTTGTAGTCCTGAAAGACTTTCTCTGCGTTGATATACGCGATGCGCAGCCCGGCTCCACCCTTGGCCAGTTGGGCCTTCAAATCCTGCACTTCCTTCTCGAGCTGGGCGACCTTTGCCCGCAGGTCGTCTAGATTCTGCGCGCCTCCTTGGGATTGGCATCCTCCTAAAAGAAGTGCCACGGTCAGCAGCCCGATCCCGATCCAAAACTTTTGCATAGATGCGTTCCTCCTTTGTGTGAGAGAGTTTCTAGAACATCGTCCCAAAGCCGAATTGGAAGACCGGCGCGATGGGGATTCCCGTCTCTAGGAACGGCCAGGCTAAGATAAACCGCACGTCCCCGACGAACGGGGTCACCAAGCGCATCTCAAAGCCCACCGCCTGTCGCCATCCCACCCCCTCCGCCCACCCGGCGTCATAATAGAAAGCCCCCCAGATGTTCTCGGCGAGCTCCATACGATATTCGATATTGGTCAGACCAAACCGATTGGTAAACGCCATGGCCCAGCCGCGCACGGTCATGACGCCGCCAAAGCCGAATCGCTCCTGAGTGGGGAGCGTCACTCCTAAGGCCCCATAGAGCCGCACCGAGAGCGTCTGGCGCTCCAGGGTCATCTGGTGATGGGTCCAGATCCCTTGGAGTTTTGTGAACTCCGTCCCAATGGAGAACCGGCCCGCCTGCTCCACCGTTACAATCCATTGGCCCCCTGAGGTGGGGAAGGTCGGGTTGTTGCGCGTATCCCTCACCAGGTCAAAGCCCACGGACATGATGAGGCTCTTCTCGTTGATGGGCTCGGCCTTCCAGACGTTCTCGTAGCGCAGGCGCAAAGTCAGCGTCAGATCCGACATCAGGGGGTAGCTCACGGAGAGCTTCGCTCCGGCTTGGGTCAGGGAGTGGGGCTGGGGATCGGTCTGCTGCTGAGTGTTGTCAAACAGCGAGACCTCGATAGCATTATACTCTTTGAAATACCCGCTGGTCTTGTAGTTAAAAGAGTAATTGAGCACGGCTTTGCCGACCAAGCCGCGGTCGAGCGAAAGATCGATATCTTGAGCTGTCCCTAGGATGTTCTTCCAACCCAGGCTAAGCTGGCCCACCAGGCCCACCTGGGGGTTGTAGCTCACCCCACCCTTGACGTTGCCCAGCTGATCCGCTTCGACAACGCTGACGAGCACTTCGACCTCGCCAGTGGACTCGTCGAGCACCTTGGGCTGGATGTTCACCCCGTCTTGCTTGAAGTACCCCAACTGCAAGAGATTTCTGAAGCTATCGCGCAGGGAGTTCTCATTGACCAAGCTCCCTTCTCTAAAGCGCAGCGCCTTGCGGATGACCATCTCTGAGGTGCACTGTCTAGGAAACTCTATGACATTGGGGATGATCACGGACTTCAGCCCGGGTTTACACGAGTTGGAGATCGTGACTTTGGCGATCCGCCCCTCGGTGATGCGCACGGTCAGCACGCCGTCAGCCAGGGACTCCGCAAGAAAGTTCACCAAGATATACCCCTCAACGCGATAGAGGTCGTAGACGCGCTTGAGCGCCGTCAGCAGGGCAAAATTATCGACCGGTCCCTGGGGAAGCGGGCCGAGCAATCTCTGCAGGCGGGCTGTGGGGTAGACCGTAGCTCCTGTCAGGTGGATCGCTCGGATCTCGGTTGGGGCATCTATGAGACGGCGCTCCTTGAGGTTCCAGATGATCTTGACAGAGTTGGGCTTGCTCCCCTGCTCAATGCCGAGGGTGCTCTCGTCTGCCTGATGGAAGTAGACCGAGCGGTTGATCGCTTTAAGCCCCTCTTGGATGGGAGCGATCTTGACCGGCTCGCCCACGGGCAACTGCAGCATGGGCTTAATTAGAGATTCGGGGACTTCTTGCAGCCCGCGGATCTCTACAGCGTCGAGCTTGCCCTCGACGATCTGGATGGTCAAGACCTGCTTGTCGCGGTTGAAGACAGGCTCGACCCCGATGAACGTGTACCCCTTCTTCAGATAAAATTGTGTGATGGTGTTCTCGATGATCTTGTCATCGAACCATCTGATGTTGAGGGGCTTGTTCTCTTCGATCTTGGCCTCACGCAGAGCGTCGATGAGCTCATCGCGCCGGGCGAGCTTCATCTTATAGGGGAAGAGCTTGATCCCCCAGATGTCAATGAGATAGAACTGATAGGTCTCGGTGCCGGTGAACTCGATCTTCTTGACGAGGGGGTTCTCCACGACGCGATAGATGACGCGAATGCCGTTCTGCAGGATTCGGTAGTCGGCTTCGACTCTTTCGAGAGTGCCCAAGGCGCGCAGCGCCTCCGCGCCCTTCTCTACGTCCTCCAGCGTGATACGCGAGCCGATATTGAACGGCAGGGCGTCGTAGATCTCGCGTTTAGTCAGCGCTTTATTGCCGTAGATCTGGACCTCTCGCACCGTGTAGGCCGTCTGCTGAGCCAGCCCCACTGCAACCCCTCCAAGCACCAACCCTACCCAAACAGCGACGACGGTTCTCATTGTGTAGAGCACTTACATACCTCCTTCGAGTACGCTCTCTTCTGAGCTGCGATACTGAATCGCTTCGGCGATGTGCGCCGCGCGAATCCTCTCCGATTGATCCAAATCGGCGATCGTGCGAGCGACCTTCAACACGCGCGTATAAGCTCGCCCGCTGAGACCCCAGTGGTCGATAGCTCGTTCGAGCAAACTCCGAGCATTGGGCTCGAGCATAGCGTGCACATACGTTTGCATCTCGCGAGGCCCCATCTGCGCATTGGTGAAGATCTTCCCACCAAAGCGCTCTTGCTGTCGACGGCGAGCCCGCTCCACCCGGGCTCGCACGACCTCTGAGCTCTCACCCGTGGGCTTCCCCATCAACTCCTCTTTGGTCAGCCGTGGTACCTCCACGAATATATCTATTCTATCAAGAAACGGACCGGAAATCCGCTTGCGGTAGCGCCGGACGTCGAGAGGGCTGCACCGGCAGGGCTTTTTCGCATCTCCCCGGTGGCCGCAGGGGCAGGGGTTCATGGCCGCGACGAGCATGAAATTCGCGGGGAACGTCAGAGCTGCTGCCGCCCGCGAGAGCGTGATCGCCCGCTCTTCCAAGGGCTGGCGCAGCGTCTCTAAGACATCGCGCTCGAACTCCGGTAGCTCATCTAAGAATAAGACACCATGGTGGGCTAGAGAGATCTCCCCAGGGCGGGGCTGGCCGTGCCCGCCCCCGACCATCCCCGCATACGAGACCGTATGATGAGGCGCCCGGAAGGGGCGCGCCAGAACCAACGGACGATCTGAGGGCAACAACCCCATAATACTATAAATCTTCGTCACTTCGAGAGATTCTTCGAACGAGAGCGGGGGCAAGATAGTGGGCAGGCGCTTGGCGAGCATGCTCTTGCCCGAGCCTGGCGGGCCAATTAGCAAGATATTATGACCCCCAGCGGCTGCGACTTCTAAGGCGCGCTTTGCTTGCTCCTGCCCCCTGATCTCGCTGAGATCACAATCGTAGAGCGGACCGTCTTTGGGTAACAGAGTCGGCTCGACGGTCGTCGGCGTTATCTGGAGCTCGCCGTTGAGAAACGCGATGGCTTGTTGGAGGTTCTCCACAGCGTAGACCTCCAAAGACGAGACGATAGCGGCCTCCTTGGCGTTGCCGGCAGGGACGATGACGCCCTTCAGGTTATTTTTTCGGGCGGCCAGGGCGATGGGCAGGACGCCCTTGACCGGGCGCACCTCGCCATCGAGCGACAGCTCCCCTAACGCTAAAAACTCCGTGAGGCGTTCACCGGAGATCTGGCCCGTCGCCACTAAGATCGCCAAAGCTAGAGGGAGATCCAAGCCGACCCCTTCTTTGGGCAGATCTGCGGGGGCTAGGTTCACCGTGATTCTCTTGGCGGGAAAGTCGAAGCCCGCGTTTTTGAGGGCGCTGCGAATCCGTTCGCGGCTCTCTTGGACTTCTTTTTGGGGCAGCCCCACGATAGTGAAAGTGGGCAGTCCCAGAGCGATATCGCACTGGACTTCGATAAGCTCAGCGTCGATGCCCACGACTGCCCCGCTGATGGCCTTGGCGAACATAGTCGTTTTGCTATGTATAGCACAAAGTTGTCAACTTTACAAACGCCTGAGGGAAAAGCCGAGCACATCGAAGGGCTTGCGCCCCTTATAGTGGGGGGCAGTCTTGTTAGAGTAGTACAAGCTCATGACGAGTCCCTTCAGCCCCAGCTCGATCAGGCGCAGCCTTGGGGTCCAGCGCCTCTGGCAGAGATATAGCACGAGGCGCAGCAGCGGGGGCGGGGCAAACGAGAGCACTCTCAGAAGAGTTCTTAAGCCATCGCGATCTGTGGCGTCCATGAAACGCAAGAGATCATCGACAAAGGCGATGCAGCCCGTCTGGGAGAAGGAGGGGAACTGGGCATCTCCGGGGAGCATCAGATCCCCGATGCGCTCTAGGGCTGCAAGCTCTCGTGGTCCAAGAAACTGAGACATACAAGACGACTGGCCCTCACCCCCAACCCCTCTCCCGTAGATGACTACGGGAGAGGGGTGCCACAGGCGGGGTGAGGGCCTCACCTAAGATCGCTTGGCTTGCTCTGTGGCTCAAAGCCATGATGGTCAGCGCCGGGTTGATCCCCGGGGCTAGGGGGAAGATGCTTGAATCAGCGATAAAGATATTGGGGAAGCCGTGTAACTGAAAGCGCTCGTTGACGACGGAGTTTTTCGGGTCCGTGCCGATGGCACACCCCCCCATCAGGTGCAGCCCTAGTCCCAAAGACGGGACGATGATCTGTCGTGCCCCGACGGCGCGAAAGATCTCTTCGATAACAGTGAGTCCAGCGTGCCGTCGCCGCTGCTCCTCTGGGCCTAGTTTTTTATGGACGAGCAGGCGTCCGGCGCGATCCAATCTCAGCTCGCCGGGGGAAGTATCGCGCACGGAGACTTCGATGCAGCCCATGAAACGGTATCTTCTCATCAGGGCATGGTGCTGCGCACCCCAGCCGGGCAGGAGCATCGCCACGCCGATGGGCGGCGCAAAGACGTTTTCGAGCTTAAAGCCCTGAGTACGAAAGCGCGGCTCGTCAGACTTGATCGCTTGGAACGCGCTCTTATGAGCGTCTACGATCTCATCGAAGAGCGCGAAGACCATCCATTGGGGGTGGCAGAAGAAGCCCTGCCCAAGGGCTGGGAGCTTCGCTGTGAAGCCCGAGCGCATCAGCAGGGCTGTCGTGCCCAGAGCCCCAGCAGCTAAGATCGCTTTGGGAGCGCTGATTTCCCTGCGTGTTTGCCCCCCTTGGATGCCGATGACGGTGACGCTGTGAGCGGTCGCTTTGATACGCTCGACGTGAAAGTCTGGCCAGACTTCTAGGCCCGCTTCGCGTGCCCATCGAATGAACGTGACGAGTGTGCTCTGCTTGGAGTCCCGATGACACCCGCCCAGACACGCTATGCAGTCGTTGCCCTCATCGAGCTTGCAGTCGGCCTGACCTCGACGCAACGGCTTCCAACGATAGCCGAGCTTCTCGAAGCCCTCTCTCATCAGCTGGGCGTTGCGGTTGAAATGCCTCTGGGGGATCTCTTGGAGGCTGAGCTTGCTCTCGATCTCGTCGTAGTGTGGGGCCATCTGGGCGTTTGTGAAGAAGTCTACATTCGAGACGCTGCGCCACTCGTCCCACGCTTGATCATCGAAGCGATCCAAGAGACACTGATTGACGACGGAGCCGCCGCCAAGGCACTTCCCTCGCAAGAACGCCAAAGTGACGTCGGAGTTGAACTCCAGCCCGCCGTTCCAGAACATTTGCGCCGAGTAGTCCATCTCGTTATCAGGGAAGGTTTTGGAGTTGAAGGCTTTGCCCGCTTCGAGCAGCAAGCACTTGGCTCCGGCTTTCGTCAGATAATACGCGAGCACGCCGCCGGAGGTCCCAGAGCCGATCAAGATAAAATCATACCTCGTAGCCATAATAATCTCACCCTAAGAAGCACTTCCCCATGCCCCGGTAGGTCGGAGCGCGAGCTTCGATCTTCTCCCCACGCACCAAGAGATATTCGTTGAAGTGCTCAGCAAGCTCGCCGGCCTTGGCGTGTCGAAAGAAGACCGGATCGCCCGGACGCAGCGTGATATCTCGTGGGACGCGCAGGGGGGTCTGAACTTCTCCGGCACCCTCAAGGGCAGTGAGCTTCAGCCCTGGCGGCAGATACGGCACAGGGAGCCGATCGGCCCCCGCTTGCCCCGACGCGATAAAGCCGCCACCATGACAGGTCACAAAGCCCGGATCAGGAATTCTTACGATCTGAAGGGCGAAGAAGATCGCCGGCTTGAGTTTGAGATGGGCATAATAGTCGAAGAGATGGCTGCAGAGAAACCCAGAGCCTGCGGTCACTTCAGTGAGAGCCGGCTCAGCGCTGGCGAACGCGACGCTGCCCGTGCCCCCACCGTTGAAGACTTCTACAGAAAAACCTTCCCTACGGAGAAGATCTAACACCCTCTGGCGCATCTGCGCGACGTAGGGCCGTGAGAGCTTCTTGATGAGCTTGCGCGCGGGATTGAGCAGGGGCGAGAAGGGATTGCTCTCGCCCACCCCCGCAATCTGCGCTTCGTAGCCCATCAGCCCCAAGAGCTTCAAATCGGGCCGTTGTGAGATCTTCCGAGCTAGGTGCACGACGGCCTCGGGAGTGCGCAAGGGGCTGCGCCGCGCGCCTAGGTGTACCCAACCACCCACCGGACGATATGATAAATCTATCTCAATGACGACAGGGATCGGATGCTCCGGCGTCCCCTGAAGCGCCTGCAGGTGCGCCTCAGAGTCGACTACGATAGCAACACGACACTTTTGGCTGTTGAGCTGCGCCAGCAACTGGCAGTCTGAGGGCTGCACCGTCGGATAGGCAACGATAATATCTGTGAAGCCAAGCTCAACTAAAAACGCCGCCTCAGCGACGCTGTAGCTCAGGATGCCTGCAATCGCTCCTTGAGCTTTCTCAGTGATATATTTGAGCAGCCAGGGGCAGCGGATGGACTTCGAGGCGAGCCTGAGGGTCTTGCCGTGGCGGCGCACGTCGGCAAGAAGCGCTTCGATGTTGTGATCGACAGCGTCTAAGTCGACGAGCGCCGCCGGCAGGCGCTCATCACGGATCAGGCGCTTATAGCGCTCGTATTGATCTGTCATCTAGCACTGGGCGATCGTCCGTGCCCATGTGTGCCACGCAGCGAACCGCCCGCCCTTGGGCTTGCCCTGCTGCTTCCAGGCGGCCACGCTCTGTCGGTATTGCTGGCACGCGGCATTGACACAATGAGCGATACTCACGGGGTTGCCTTGGGGGTCGGCCTTGAGGCGGAACTGTGGCGGCCACACGACCCGTCGTACCGGCTGGGCCTTGGGATCGAGCGGGTTTTGCGCCGTCGTCCCCCACAAGACCCACTTGGCCACGACAAACTCCGGGTCATAGATCGGCTCATGGGGATAGGGATCAGTTCGGTCTCTAAATTTTATGCGCCCTACAGTGCCAACGTAGTCGGTCTTCTCTAGTTCAGCAACGATCTTATCGGGATCGGTGCTCCCCGCGCGATCTAGAGCCCCCTTCAAGATGAAGAAAGCATCGTACGTCGTGAAGGCCGTAAACAGCGGGCGCGACGGGGGAGAATCCCCAAAGCGCTCGATGTACGCTTGATAGAACGGCCGCGTCTTGGGCGTGATGGGCGTCTCGCCGGTGGCGACGTCAACGTAGACGTGGCCCATGACGCGCCCGCCGGTGTTCCTCCAATACTCGAACGACTGCCCCTCAGCGTTGATCCCCATAATGGGCATATCGAGCTTTATCTCGTATGCCTGGCCGACAAGGGGGATCCCCGGGTCGAAGGCGAGCACGAGCATCATCGCGTCGGCATCGGTGTCGCTGACTTGTTGCAAGATCGAGGCGAAGTCCGGGCTCTGCAGCGAGAAGGTAAAGACTCTAACGAGCTGCAGCCCCGCTTGAGCGAGCTGCCCTTGGAGGATACGCGAGAGATTCTGCCCGAAGGCGCTGCTTTCGGCAACGAGGGCGACTTTTTGAATCCCCATCTCTTGGAGCATCAGCCCTGCGGCCATCTTCCCGATGTCCTGCCCCATCACGTTGTCGTTGATCATCAGCCTAAAATAATATTTGTACTGATCATACTGGTCTTTGACGAGCTTATTGAATTCTGGGCTGCTGGAGCCAGTGTCGAGATAGGGTTTGCGCAGTCGCGCCATCGAGGGGAGCATCGCGGCGACGGTCTCGTCGACGAAGCCCCCGATGATGGCTGTTGCTCCGAGTGCCGAGAGCTCTTCAAACGCGGCTTTGGCCACGTCCCCCCGCAGGACTTCGTCATCTCGGATGAGGCCGTCTATAGTGAGCTTAGGCGGGGGCAATTGCCCCTCGTCCACAAGCTCGTTGATCTCATCCACAGCGATTTGTGCCCCACGCACCATTGCCTTGCCCACGTCCAAGAGATTAATAGGCCCGATCACCCCGACTTTGACGGGGGCGGGCTGCCCCCAGCCTGCGATCCCTCTCAAGGAGACCCAGCTCGCTCCGATCCCCAACGCCTTCAGAAAGGCGCGCCGATTCATCTGTTCCCACATAGACTGCACCTCCTTATAGAATTGAGCTATTGGCTCGGAACGCGTCCTTATAGAGACGTACTTGCCCCCCAGAGAGCGCCACGACATCGAAGCGAATATCTAAGTTCGTAGGGTATTGTGTCAGATAGTGCTGTGCAGTCAAGAGAATCTTGCGCTGCTTTTTATGATCGATGGTCTCTTCGGGCAGGCCAAAGAGCTCTTTGGAGCGCGAGCGCACCTCGATAAAGACTAGAAAATTTCCGTCGCGGGCGATGAGGTCTATCTCGCCACCGCGCCAGCGATAGCGCTCCGCGATGATCTCATATCCCTGTTGGCGCAAGAAGTCACGGGCCAGATGCTCGGCTTCCTCCCCGCGCATAGCTCCCCCGCAAGCTGATCATAGCTGCAAGAGAGGGGCGTGTCAAATCGAGTCAACGCCTCGTGGAAGCCTCGAAGATCGTTACCCCAACTAACTTTCGCCCTCGGTAATACAACAACACCCCGTCATCGCGCATGCGGCTGTGGGTAGCATCTTGCGGGTGTTCAAAGCTCAAGTAGAGCACGTCCGCTTGGGCATCGTAATCGATCCAGATGGGGTACTTGGGCCACTTCACCAACATCCCAGCTTGGGCACGGTCCATGCTGCATAGTAACGAAAATTTGACTCGTGGGCAAGCAAAACCCGACAGGTTGTGGAAATTAAATTATAGTTATGATCCATAGCTAAAAGCTGGGCTGGAAAGCTCAGCGTATTATTGGCGCGATTCTCTTCTAAAACGTCATGATCGGGATCGATCTCGGCTTGCCCTGGGGCGCTTGTGCTCTTGAACGTGAGCTCAGAGACTGTGAGTTGTCCATCCCAGCGGGTCTCTAAAACGCTGCCGTCGCGCAAGTATAAGACAACTCTCACGGGGGCGATGGCCTCCCCCTGGCGAACTATGGTCAGTCGGGTCTCGATCTGGCCGTCTTCGAGCCGGCGCCAGCTCCCCACCGGCAGCGAAAAATCTAGGGTCTTCGTCGTGCGCAGCCAGATGTCGAAGAACCAACTCAGCTCTTGAGCAGAGATCTCTTCAGCGACGGCGAGGAAATCTTGGGTCGTCGCGTTCTTGTACATGAAACGTGCGTAGTACTCTCTCAAGAGACGGTCGAAACTGTCAGCCCCAACCACCCAGCGCAGCATCCAGAGCACCCCGGAGCCCTTGGTATAAACAGTTTGAGCGTAGCTGCGCAGCGAGGGGAACTGATCGGCGCGGGTGAGGACGGGAATCCCCGGCTCGCGGAAGCGATACGAGCTGCGCGAGGAGCCGGGTGCTTGCAAACGCTCGATCTGATAGAGTTCTTCGGAAAAAGTCGCAAAGGCCTCGTCGAGCCAGGCCTCGTCCATCTCATCGTTGCCCACAGCGCCGTACCACCATTGGTGGGCCAGCTCATGGACGATCTCTGTTGTCGACCCTCCGGCGATCATCACGATCCCTGGGTATTCCATCCCCCCGCCGACGGTCACTTGAGCGACAGTGACGACGGGATACGCGTACGGGCCGAAGCGCTCATTGAAGAACTCCATCGCATCGGCGGCTGTTGCCGTCATCGGGAGTCCCAGAGAGAGCACGCGCAGGAGCGCGCCGTGAGAGAGCTTGGTCTCTTCGATGCGATAGAACGGCCCGGCGACCCAGGCGAAATCACGAACTCGTTCGGCTCTGACTGTGATGATTTTTTGAGTGCCCTGGACAGTCTCAGAGAGAATAACCCCAGTGCAGCCGACGACAAAGTGTGCCGGGACTGTGAGGGTGACGTCATAGTTGGCAAAGTCCCCATAGAATTCTCCAAGAAAACTGTATTGGTCAAGGTTCCAGCCCTCGTCGGCGTCGTAGACGACGACCTTAGGATACCAGAGGGTCACCGTGTATGTGCTATTTCTGTGGCCGCTGCGCACAGCGAACGTAGCAGCCCACTGGGCTTGGGGCGAGGGTTGCATCAAGTCGTTGACGAAAGCGATCTCAATCGTAAGGGTTTGCCCATCAGGCAACGGCTCTTTCAGGTCGACGCGCATGAGCGTGTCTTGGATGGAGAACGCGAGCGCTTGCCCATTCGCCGTGACGCTGGTGATCTCCATAGATGCGTCGTCGTCCGGGGAAGAATAAATGATTGTTGGGGGGATGCCGGCGCGCTGCAGCTCTTGCTGATATTTGGTATTGGCGCCGCGCTTGAAGGCGTTGGGCACCACGTGAAAATACAGCTCTGTGAGTTCGGTGCCGGTGCGGTTGGTGAAGCGCACCGTCTCCGTACCCGTGATGATATTTTTTTCTGTGTCGAGCTGAGCCGAAATCGTGTATTCGATCTCGTTGGGCAGAGCGTAGGAGGTCAGAACCCCCAAGCAAGAGATCAGAAGCCACGAGCTGATAATACGTGATAGAGCTCGCTTGATCATAGACCCTCCTTTTGGGTTTATGGCTGATTTGTATTATACTCAAAGCCAGGGAGTCTAACGATGCAGGCTGTGATCTTAGCTGCGGGGGAGTCGTCGCGGTTTTGGCCGCTGGCTGAGGGCGGGCATAAGAGTCTTTTTTTGCTCTTGGGCCGCCCGATCATCGCGCATACGATCGAGGCTCTCAGGCGCGCTCGCATTACGGAGATCGTCATCGTCCAAGCTCCCAATCGAGCGATTGAAGCTCATCTTGGGAATGGTGCGAGCTTAGGGGTCAAGCTCTCGTACGTCGTGCAGCCAGAGCCGCGTGGCATGGGCGATGCCCTCACAAGAGCTGAATCTCTGCTCAAAGAGATTTTTCTTGTCGTCAATCCCCAGCATATCACGGCAGATGAGATCATTCCCCAGATGAGCGCTCTCGCGTCGGGAGCCGATGCCGTGCTCGTCGGCTGCGAGACAGATCGCCCCCACGAGTACGGGATCGTTAAGCTCGACAAGGACCAAGCTCTAGATTTAGTAGAAAAACCTGCGCCGGGGACGGAGCCTAGTCGCACGCGCCTCGTGGGGATCTATCTCTTGACCAAGAGAGCCCTTGATTTCTATCGTCGGGTGCCGGAGCAGCCGTATGCGTTTGAGGAAGCTCTCAAGCTCTTGATGCGCGAAGGCATGGTGCGCCTCTTACAGATCTCCAAAGAGCCGCCGACGCTCAAGTACCCCTGGGATCTCTTCCCCTTGGCTCAGCTCTTGATGGACAGAAAGATGAGAGAACAAAAGATCGCGCCGAGCGCGCAGATCCATCCAAGTGCGATTTTAGAAGGGCCGGTCTGGATCGGCGAAAACGTAAAAATCTTTGAGCATGCTGTTATCAAAGGGCCATGCTATATTGGAGATCACTGTGTGATCGGCACGGGGTCTCTTGTGCGGGAGTATTCGAACCTAGAGGCGCACACGGTGATCGGGGCCCACGCTGAAGTCGCTCGCTCGATCTTCCAACGAGACTGCTCGACGCACTCGGGGTACTTTGGCGATTCGATCTTTGACGAAGCCGTCAAGATCGGTGCAGGCACGGTGACGGCGAACGTCAGAAACGATCGCGGCTTTATACGGCCTTGGGTGAAGGGGGCTCGCGTCGAGACCGGGCTCAAGAAATTAGGGGCTATTGTAGGGCGTCAGACCCATATTGGAATTTGCGCGATGCTCATGCCTGGGGTCTTGATTGGGTCACGATGCGAGATTGGTCCAGGGAGTTTAGTGCGTAAGAACCTCGATGCTGACACGCGCTATTACGCCCACCGGCCATGAGCTCAGGGCGAGCTTGCCAGTGGGGCGGGGAATCGCTAGAATGAGAGCGCGTGCCGACGTAGCTCAATCGGCAGAGCAACCGCTTTGTAAGCGGTGGGTTGCCGGTTCGACTCCGGCCGTCGGCTCTGGGTGAACTCGTTGCCGTCTTTTGGTAAAATGTCTTTGGCTGGCAGGGGTTCCGGAGCGGTCAAACGGGACGGACTGTAAATCCGTTGGCCTGTGCGCCTTCGGGGGTTCAAATCCCTCCCCCTGCACTGCTTGCGTTGGCCGGCACTTTTCTCTATAATAACGTATTCACCGGCCCGCGTAGCTCAGTCGGCAGAGCGTTACCTTGGTAAGGTAAAGGTCACCGGTTCGATTCCGGTCGCGGGCTCAGAGAGGTGCAGAAGTGCTGCGGTATTGCTGTGCTGCAGCCGGCCTCAGCACTTCGGCACGACAGCACAGCAAGGCGCACAGAGGAGGATGTATGGCAAAAGCCAAATTCGAGCGGAAGAAGCCGCACGTGAACGTGGGCACCATCGGCCACATCGACCACGGCAAGACGACCTTGACCGCGGCGATCACGGAAGTCTTGGCCACCAAGGGGATGGCCAGGGCTCGGACTTACGATGAGGTCGCCAAGGCCAGCGAGAAGCATGGCCGCCGCGATGCCACCAAGATCCTGACCATCGCGATCGCGCACGTGGAGTACGAGACGGAGAAGCGCCACTACGCGCACATCGACTGTCCCGGCCACGCCGACTACGTCAAGAACATGATCACCGGGGCGGCCCAGATGGACGGCGCTATTCTCGTCGTGGACGCCTCGGAAGGCCCCATGCCCCAGACACGCGAGCACGTCCTGTTGGCTCGCCAGGTGAACGTCCCCTATATCGTCGTCTTCTTGAATAAGATCGACGTGGTGGACGATCCTGAGCTGATCGATCTGGTCGAGGTCGAGATCCGCGATCTGTTAACGAAGTATAAATTCCCTGGCGACACGGCGCCGGTCATCCGCGGCTCGGCCCTAAGAGCCTACAAGAACCCTACCGATCCTGAAGCAACCCAGTGCATCTGGGAGCTCATGAAGGCCATTGATGAGTACATCCCGGAGCCGGTGCGCGATATAGATAAGCCCTTCTTGATGTCCATTGAGGACGTCTTCTCGATCAAGGGGCGCGGCACGGTGGTCACGGGGCGCGTGGAGCGCGGGCGCCTCACCCCGGGCGCAGAGGTCGAGATCGTCGGCCTGCGGCCTGAATCCCGCAGGACCGTGGCGACCAGCTTGGAGATGTTCAATAAAGTCTTGGACGAGGCCATCCCCGGGGACAACATCGGGGTTCTGCTGCGCGGCATCGAGAAGGACGAAGTGGAGCGCGGCATGGTCTTAGCTGCTCCCGGCTCGATCACGCCGCACACCAAGTTCGAGGCGGAGGTCTACGCCCTCAGTAAAGACGAAGGCGGACGCCACACCCCGTTCTTCTCGGGATATAAGCCCCAGTTCTATTTCAGGACGACCGACGTCACCGGGGTGGTGACGCTCCCCCCAGGGATCGAGATGGTCATGCCGGGGGACAACGTGCACATCACAGCAGAATTGATCAGCCACATCGCCATGGAAGAGCAGTTGCGCTTCGCGATCCGTGAGGGTGGCCGCACCGTCGGTGCAGGCGTCGTGACCAAGATCTTAGCGTGAGGGAGCGATAGGCGATGCCCCAGGAGCACGTGACGATGGCCTGTACGGTCTGTCGCCATCGGAACTATCACACCACGAAAAACCCCAAGAACGTGCGGAACAAATTGGAGCTGAAGAAATATTGCAAGTGGTGCCGCAAGCACACCTTGCACAAAGAAGTGTGAAATATAGGCCCGTAGCTCAACTGGCAGAGCAACCGACTCCAAATCGGTAGGTTGGGGGTTCGAATCCTCCCGGGCCTGCGTGGGGAGCGGTCAGGCTCGTATGGCTGCTCTCACAGATCAGGAGAGGACATGCGAGAGAAAGTCGTCAATTTCCTCCGCGAGGTCCGCGGGGAGTTCAACCGTATCAGCTGGCCAAGCCGCCCGGAGATCATCGGCTTGACAGCCTTGGTGATCCTCATGGTGGTGCTCTTGTCCGTGTATACGCTTGTGTGGGATTCGATCTTCGGGTTTATCTTGGGGAGGGTGCTCGGGCGATAAGGGTGGGGCTATGAAACGATGGTATGCGATCCAGACCTACGCCGGCAGTGAGCTCAAGGTTGCGGAGCTGTTGGAGGAGCGCGTGCGCCAGCTGGGCTTGGAACGCAAGGTCGCGGCTTTTCAGGTCAACGGGAACGAGGTGCGCTTCTTGGCTCCTGTCGAAGAGGTTATCACCTCCAAGGCCCGACGAGGACGCACCGGGGAGTATCGCGTCCCCTATGAGTACGAGCTGAAGATCGAGGCGAACAAGCGCATCCAGAAGGGCGAGATTATCGCGGTCAAGCCCGCCAAATATATGAACTTCGACGCCAAGGTGAAGCAGATCGAGACGCTCCAGCGGGTCATCGTTGAGATGAGCAACCGCAACGAAGAAGAATTTCTTATTCCCCTGGAGAAGCGCATTCGGCGCGATATTCGCACGGGGGAGAAGATCCCCCCCAGCGTGCCGCTGACGACCGATTCGGATCCGAACTTCCGCGCCCCTGCCGTGAAGACCACGGTCGTGCAGCGTGACCGCGTCAAGCGCGTGCAGCTGGAGAGGCTCGATACGGGCGAGACGGTCACCCTGCTCGTCCCGGAGAAGTATCTCGTCCGGCTGAAAGAGGGGGTGACCCTCAAGAAGGGCGACTTGCTCGAAAAAGAAGACAAGATCGAGTCGCGTGCCTCGGGCTTAGTGAAGATCAAAGAGTATAAGGACAAGAGGGTCGTGACGGTGCAGTATATTGAGAAGCGCCGGCTCTTTCCGGGGTATATCTTCGCCTACATGGAGATGGGCCAGGACACGTTGCAGTTGGTTGAGGGGATCAAGTGTCGGTTTGTGGGCAATCCTCCCTTGCCCTTGAGCGAGGAGGAGATGAAGGTGGTCAAGCGCAAGGCGGGCTTGCTCGAGGCGCCCAAGGCCGTCGGCCCCAAGATCGAGGTCGAGTTCGAGGTGGGCGAAGTCGTGGAGATCATCGATGGTCCGTTTGCGGACTTCACCGGGGCGATTGTCGAGTTGGATAAGGAGCGCGAGATCGCCACGATCATGGTAAAGATCTTCGGGCGCGAGACCCGAGTCGATTTGCCGTTTGAGAGCATTCAGAAGGTTTAGGAGTGTGAAACATGGCTGGGAAGAAGCAAGTCGTCGCTGTGGTGAAATTGCAGTTGCCCGCGGGGCAAGCGACCCCTGCGCCCCCGGTGGGGCCGGCATTGGCCGAGCACAAGATCAATATCGCTGAATTCTGTAAGAGATTCAACGACGCGACGAAGAACGAAGAGAAGGGCTTGATTATCCCGGTGCAGATCACGGTCTATGCTGACAAATCGTTCGATTTTGTGCTGAAGAAGCCTCCAGCAAGCGAGCTGCTCAAGCGGGCTGCCGGGGTGCCCTCGGGCTCAGCACAGCCCAACACGGTCAAAGTGGGCAAGATCACCCTAGAGCAGCTCCGGCGCATCGCCGAGATCAAGATGGCCGATATGAACGTCAATTCGCTTGAGGCCGCCATGAGGACCCTGGCGGGGACGGCGCGCAACATGGGCATCGAGATCGTAGAGAGCTAGGAGATTCTATGGAGCGCAGCAAACGCTACCTAGCCGTCAAGGAGAAAGTCGACCGGACGAGGTTCTACACGGTCGAAGAGGCTATAAAGCTCATGAAGGAGTGTGCGACCGCGAAATTCGACGAGTCTGCTGATGCGGTCTTTCGTCTGGCCGTCGACCCCAAGAAGAACGAGCACCGCATTCGTGGGACGGTGACGCTGCCCTATGGGACGGGAAAGCCCGTCACGGTGTTGGCGTTCGCTAAGGGCGAAAAGCTCAAGGAAGCTCAAGAGGCCGGAGCGGACTTCGCCGGGGGGGAGGACTTGGCCAAGAAGATTATTGAAGAGGGGTGGATGGAGTTCGATCGCGTCGTGGCCACGCCGGATATGATGGGCGTAGTGAGCAAGCTCGGCAAGATTCTTGGCCCGCGCGGCCTGATGCCCAGCCCTAAGTCCGGCACGGTCACGCCCGACATCGGGACGGCCGTGAAGGAGCTGAAGCGGGGGAAGCTCGAGTTCCGTCTTGATGAGTACGGCAATGTCCACTCGGCTTTTGGACGGTGCTCGTTCAGCGTTGAACAGCTCAAAGAGAATCTGATTGCCTTGGCTGCGGCTATCATGGAAGAGAAGCCGGCTGATATAAAAGGGCGATTTCTCAAGGCCGTGACGATCAGCTCGACGATCGGGCCGGGGATCAAAGTCGACCCCGATGACGTCCAGAAGCTGGTGGCCGTTAAGAGACTCTGAGCGTGGAGGAGTATGTATGCCAACTGCGGAGAAGGAGCAAGCTGTCAGGCTGCTCGAAGAGCGTCTCAAGAGATCGAAAGCCCTGGTCTTTACAGACTTTCACGGCCTGAACGCTTCGGAGATGGTCGAGTTGCGCCGCGAGTGTCGCAAGCATGGCCTGGAGTACCGTGTGGTGAAGAACAGCGTGGCGCGCCTCGCTGCCGAGCGGGTCGGCATCAAAGATACAGATCTGTACTTTCGTGGGCCGACGGGGCTGTGTATTAGTTATGACGATCCGGCGCTGGCCTTCAAGGTCTCCCACGCCCTGACGAAGAAGTTCGAGTGCTATAGGATCAAGGGTGGGGTGATAGAAGGGGTTGTAGTCAGCGCGGCCGAAGCCGAACAGTTAGCGAATCTACCGAGTCGTCAGGAGCTGTTGGCGATGCTCGTCAACGCCCTGCAAGCTCCGATTCAGCAGTTGGCGAGTGTGCTCAATGCTGTGCTTGCGGACTTCGTCAGGGTCCTTGATGAGGTGCGCAAGAAGCGCGAGGGATCGTAAAGAATTCTCAATTCCTTAGGAGGGATTTCCCATGGCTGTCAATATCGCAGAGATGGTGGCGACGGTCGAGCAGATGACCGTCAAGGAGCTGGCGGAGTTGGTCAAGGCGTTGGAGGAGAAATTCGGGGTCAAGGCTTCGGCAGGGGTGCCGATGATGATGGCCCCCATGCCCGGGGCGGCGGCTGGGGCTGCCGGCGGAGCCGCAGCAACCGCTGAGAAGACGACCTTCAAGGTCGTGCTCAAGAACGCCGGCCAACAGAAGGTCCAGCTCATCAAGATCGTCAAGGATATCACCGGCAAGGGGCTCAAAGAGAGCAAGGATCTGGTAGACCATGTCCCTGCTGTTATTAAAGACGGGGTCAACGAAGAAGAAGCAAACAAGATCAAAGAGCAGCTCGTAGCTGTTGGGGCCGAGGTGGAGATTCAATAGTTTGTGAAGTTTGATCTTCTCCCTTCGATGGAGTTTGTAGGTTGGCGGGGCGCGACCGCGCCGCCAACCCTTCTGTTCTTCGCTTGGTGAAGGAGGGTTATGCGCACAAGACGCTCATGGGGTCGTGTCAAGCCGGTGCTCGATCTTCCGTATCTCTTACGAGATCAGAAGCGCTCCTATGAATGGTTCTTGACAGAAGGGATCGCGGAGCTCATCCGCGAGATCAGCCCCATCAAAGGGGAGGGGCGTGAGGGCCTGGAGCTGGAGCTCAAAGACCCGCGTCTGACGCCTCCTCCCTACAGCGAGCAGGACTGTAAAGATAAGAACTTGACGTATGCGGTCACGCTGCGTGTCAAGGGGATCTTAAGACAGAACGGCAAGAAGATCAAAGAAGACGATCTCTATCTGGCCGATATCCCCCTGATGACCGGGCGGGGGACGTTCATCATCAACGGCTCGGAGAACGCTCTCGTGAATCACTTGACGCGCTCGCCGGGGGTCTATTTTACCAAAGAGGGGCCGACGGAATATCGCGCTCAAATTCTCCCCGACTATGGGGCGTGGTTGGAGTTCGTGCTCGATACGAAGAAGGAGCGCATCACCGCGCAGCTCGACCGCAAGGGCAATATTCCCCCGACGGTGCTCCTGCGCGCCCTGGGCTACACGACCGCCGATATCTATAAGCAATTCTCAGTGGTGCTCAACCCGATCACGGCCGAAAAATTGGCGCGCTTCGTCGACTGCATAGTGACCGAGCCCATCGGCGATGGCAAGGTCCTCGTGCGTGAGGGGGAGCGCTTGACCGCTGACCTCATTGAGAAGATCGTTCAGCTCAATCCCCCTCGTGTCTACTGCTTAGATCGCTATATCCAAAGGAGCCTCGACGAGGACAAGACGACATCAGCGGAGATGGCCCTGGAGCTGATCTATCGCAAGCTCCGGGGTGCCGAGCGCCCCACTCAAAAGACAAAACAAGATTTCTTTATAAATCTATTCTTTAACCCTGAGACGTTTAGCCTCTCCCGGGTCGGGCGGTTCATGGTCAATAAGAAATTAGGGCTGAACCGTCCCGAACACGACACGGTCTTGCATAAAGAAGAGATCGCCCTCACTCTCAAGCGCCTGCTGGAGGTTCCCACCAATCCGTTACTCATCGACGATAAAGACCATCTGGCGAACAAGCGTGTAGAGACCCCGGGCGAGACGACTTATAACAGATTGCGTGAGGGCCTGCGCCGCATGGCACGTCTCACCCAGGATCGTCTGAGCAAGTCCACCCTTGAAGAACTGGAAGAGGAACCCCTGCGCAACCTCATCAATGGGCGGATTGTGCAGAGCGCGCTCAATAAGCTCTTCTATGTGGGCCGGCTCTCGCAATTCTTGGAGCAGACCAACCCCTTGACTGAACTGACTCACAAGCGTCGGCTCTCTGCTTTGGGGGGGAGCATGAGCAAGCGTCGCGCCAAGATCGAGGTGCGCGACGTCCACCCCTCGCACTATGGCCGCATCTGCCCCATCGAGACCCCTGAAGGCCAAAATATCGGGCTCATCACGAGCATGGCCACCTACGCGCGCATCAATGACTATGGCTTTTTGGAGACGCCCTATCGCGTGGTCAAGAACGGCAAAGTGACCGACGAGATCAGATATCTCATGGCGGACGAAGAAGAGCGCTACAAGATCGCTCCGGCTACAGTGCCCTTAGATAAAGACAATAAGATCATCCCCAAGGAAGTGGAGATCCGCACGGGCCGAGAGAACATTCGTCTGGTGCCGCGCGAGGAGGTGGACTTTCTCGAGGTCTCTCCCGCAGCGCTGGTGAGCGTCTCAGCCTCGCTCATCCCGTTCTTAGAGCACGATGACTCCAACCGAGCGTTGATGGGCGCGAACATGCAGCGCCAAGCGGTGCCCTTGCTCAAGCCCCAAGCCCCCTATGTCGGCACGGGGATCGAAGCCAAGGTCGCTCGGGACTCCGGGATGCTCGTCATCGCCGAAGAAGATGGCGTCGTCTCGTATGTGGACGCGCAAAAGATCGTGGTGAAGTCCGGGCGCAAGGAGCACGTCTATAAGCTCATTACGTTTGATCGTTCCAATCAAGATACGCTGGTGCATCAGCGTCCCATTGTGCAAGTCGGCCAGAAGGTCCACAAGGGCGAGGTGCTCGCCGATGGCCCAGCGACCGATCACGGCGAATTGGCTTTGGGGGCAAACGTCTGTGTCTGCTTCCTGCCCTTTGAGGGGTATAACTACGAGGACGCTATCGTCATCAGTGAGCGGCTGGTGCGCGAGGATGTGTTGGATTCTATTCATATTCAAGAGTACGAGGTCCGCGCTGAAGAGACTAAACTTGGCCCCGAGGAGATCACCGACGATATTCCCGATTTGAGCAAAGAAGAGCTGAGGAATCTCGATGAGGACGGGGTGGTGCGGGTGGGGACGGAGGTGAAGACCGGCGATATCTTAGTGGGCAAGATCACGCCGCGGGGTGAGACCGAACCCACGCCCGAAGAGCGTATCTTTAAGTCTATCTTCGGGGAGCGCTCCCGCAACGTGCGCAACACCTCCTTGCGCCTGCCTCCCACGACCGAGGGCGGTAAAGTGATCCGCGTGAAGAAGTTCTCACGCGACAAGGGCGACGAGCTCGAGCCCGGCGTCAATCAATTGGTGAAGGTGTACGTGGCGCAACGCAAGAAGATCTCTGTCGCAGATAAGCTTGCGGGTCGGCACGGCAACAAAGGCGTGATCGCTAAGATCCTCCCCGTTGAAGATATGCCCTTCCTGCCCGATGGGACCCCTGTAGATATGATTCTCAACCCCTTGGGGGTGCCGTCGCGCATGAATTTAGGGCAAGTCTTTGAGGCGCACTTGGGCTGGGTGGCGCACCTCAAGGGCGAGTATATGGCCTCCCCGGTCTTCGATGGTGCTCCGGAGGATAAGATTCTGGATGAGCTGTACCAAGCCCGTCAGGAGCATGGCCTCGCTGATGGCGATGACCCGAAGTATCCCACGGGCAAGGTGATCCTGCGCGACGGGCGCACCGGGGAGCCCTTTGAGCACCCTGTCACGGTGGGCTATATGTATATGCTGAAGCTGGAGCATATTGCCAACGAGAAGATCCACGCGCGATCCGTGGGGCCCTATAGCTTGATTACGCAACAGCCCTTGGGGGGCAAGGCTCAGATGGGCGGTCAGCGCTTGGGCGAGATGGAGGTCTGGGCTCTGGAGGCCTACGGCGCAGCCGCGACGCTCCAAGAGATGCTCACCCTCAAGAGCGACGACACGCGTGGGCGCGTCCAGCTCTACAAGGCGATCTTCAAGGGCGAAGAGTTCCCCAGGCCGGGGCTGCCCGAATCGTTCAAGGTGCTGGTGAAAGAGCTGCAGAGCTTGGGCCTGAGCATTCGGGCGTATGACGACAAAGACCACGAGCTCGATCTAGGGTAGTTGGGGTATGGAGACGGAGCGTTCGGCCGGCGTGATCGTCTTTCGGGACGGCCCCGCCGGTCGCGAATATTTGCTGTTACGCAGCGCGAGTGGCGGTCACTGGGGCTTTCCCAAGGGACACGTTGAGCCCGGCGAGGATGAGGCTAAAGCTGCGCTGCGCGAACTGCACGAAGAAGCCGGGATCGAGGTGGAAATCCTGCCGGGGTTCCGCGAAGTCATCCAGTATGAGTTTGCGCGCGGCGCGAGGAATCTCCATAAAGAAGTCGTCTATTTTTTAGGGCGAGCACGCTCGTTCGCGGTGAAGCTCTCTGGGGAGCACTTGGATTATCTCTGGGCGTCGTATGCTCGCACGCGCCAGCGGCTCAGCTACGAGAACGCTCAGGAGCTCTTAGACAAGGCTGAAAGGTTCTTGGCTAACGCTTCAGCAGATGCGCAATAGGCCCGCGCAGCTCCTCAGGGAAGCAGAGCCGGTCCTGGCTGAACGTCTTGTTGCGCAGCGCACCGATCACATCCGAAGCTTGAGAGAGCTCGATCAGCTCGTTGGAATCACCCACTAAGAAGATATGTTCGCCGACCTCGCGGGTAGCCCATAGATATCGATCTGTATAGGGGTCATCGCTGACGCGATCGAGGACGAGATAGTACTTTGGGTCGAAGCCAGCGCGGGCCGCGGTCTCACGCAATTGCCCCTCCCACGCCGTAAACTCTTCTAGGGGCATCTCCAGGGTCTTGAAGAGCCGGCGTTGCCAGAAGCGCTGCGTCAGGTCAGAGAGTATAGAATCATCGCTGTCGCGCCACTGGTGCAGCGCCGTCATGATGACCGTATCATCCAGGCGCAAATGATCTTCGAGCGTCAGTGCCGTAGGGTCGAGGAGAAGTCTCTTGAGGGCGGGGGTGACGGCGAGCTCGTGTCCGGCATGCAGCAGCTCCGCGGCCCTCTGGAGGATCTTGCGCACCATGACGTCGGCAGCGCGAGCCGTCTTATGATGGTAGACCTGCTGGTACATATAGTAGCGCGCGAGAACGTAGCCTTCGGCAGCGTGCAGCCCCTTGCGCAGATCGATAGCGAGCTCCCAATCGTCTTGCAGCTGGACGAGTCGGAGGCTATGGATGAGCCAATTCAGGTCGAAGTAGCCGTAGGTGACCCCGGTGCACAGGCTATCCCGCACCAGGTACTCCATGCGATCCACGTCGAGTTGGCTGGAGAGGAGTTTCACCGCAAACGCCGGCTGGAAGGTTCTATTGAATAGCTGAATGATTTGGGAGGGGTAGCGAGGATCGGCTTGGGCTAAGACGGTGTGCACAGGGCTGGTGGGGTCGCTGACGATGCGCACCGTCCAGGCTTCGTGGGGGATGTGGGTGAATTCTTCGAGTAGGTGAGAGAAGGGCAGATGCCCTAGGTCGTGCAAGAGCGCTGCGGCCAAGAGCAGCTCGCGATGGGCGTCGAGTATGCGTTGCAAGGCGGGTGGGGGATTTAATGCGGTGAAGTGCTCTAAGACGCGTTTCATCAAGAATGCCGTTCCTAAGGCGTGAGAGAAGCGGGTGTGTGTAGCTCCTGGATAGACGAGCGAGCTGACCCCAAGCTGGCGGATGTTGCGCAATCGCTGGAATTGCGGGGTGTCAATGAGCTGTAAGACGAGGGCGTCGCGCTCTTTGTCGAAGCCGATCAGGTTGTGCACCGGGTCGCGGAAGACTTTGTCCATAAAAATATTTTAGATGAACGTGCGAGAAAAGACAAAGCTGGCCAGCGCTTGGCTGGGCACCAATTTCTTGTTATACTAAAACCCAAAGGAGTGTCGGATATGAAGCTTGTGGGAGCTGATATTTATCTATGGTCTTGTGGGGTGCCCGAGGTGCCCCAGCAGATCGGGCCGTTTGTGCTCAAGTTTATTGCAAATCGTGGGACGAGGGTCGTCCAGGCCGTAGCCCCTTCTGGAGAGTTCAGCGACTGGTGGTGCTGCCGCTACCGGGCAGACAGAGAGGTCTCCCACGATGAGGTGCACTCTCTCTTAGAGACGCTGAGCCAAAAGCACCTCTGGACCCAAGCCCAAAAACTCTTTGAGATCGACGGGACGAACGCTTACAGCGAGCCGTATTAATTTTATTAGAAGGGGGAACTGCGCCTTATGAGCCATAAAGCTGTGTTAATTCGCGGGGACGGGACCGGCCCTGAACTCTGTGAGGCCGTCTTGAAAGTCATAGAGGCCAGCGGCGCACAGATCGAATGGATCGAGGCCGAAGCCGGAGAAAAACCCCTCAAACGCGGCGAACCCATAGTCCCAGACCGCACTATTGAGCTTATTAGACAATACAAAGTCGCCCTCAAAGGCCCCATGACGACCCCCATCGGGAAGGGCTCAGTCAGCGCGAACGTGACCTTGCGCAAGAAACTCGATCTCTTTGCGTGCATGAGACCAGTATGGGCCTTGCCCGGCGTGCCCACGCCGTTTAAAGACTTAAATCTCGTGATCTTCCGCGAGAACACTGAAGATTTGTACGCCCAAGTCGAGTACTATAATACGCCCGACGTGGCCGTCTCGCTCAAGATCATCAGCCGTCCTGGCAGCCGCAGGATTGTCGAGTTTGCCTTCGAGTGGGCACGCGCCAACGGGCGCAAGAGGGTCACTGCTGTGCACAAAGCCAATATCATGAAGCTCAGCGATGGGCTCTTCCTGCAGACCGCCCGCGAGGTCGCGCAAAAGTACCCAGAGATCGAGTTCAACGATTACATAGTCGATAATATGTGTATGCAGCTGGTGACGCGCTGGCGGAACTTCGACGTGCTCGTCCTGCCCAATCTCTACGGGGATATTATCTCGGATTTGGCCGCAGGGATGATGGGCGGCTTAGGGGTTGCCCCTGGGGCGAACTTCGGGCGTGACTGCGCCGTCTTTGAGGCCGTTCACGGTTCGGCCCCCAAGTACGCCGGGCTCAATAAAGTCAATCCCACGGCGCTCTTGCTCTCAGGGGTCCTGATGCTGAGACATCTCAAGGAGACCAAAGCTGCTGACCGGATCGAGCAAGCCCTCTATAAAGTCCTCCAAGAAGGGAAGGTTCGCACCTACGACCTTGGGGGCACGGCGGGCACACAAGAGTTCGCGCATGCCATCATCGCGAATATGACCTGAGGGCCAGCACCTGCCCCTACAGGTGGTTGCCCTACCCGCAGGGGGAGAGGTTTTCATGACAGAAAGAGTTACAAAAGATCTCTATATTCTCGACACGGGGATGCTGGGCCTGGAACGCTATGGCGCGCTGTACATTCTCAAGGCCCCAAAACCCGCAATCATCGAGACGGGGTTCTCGCACACCCTGGAGAAGACCCTCCAAGCCCTCGATGGGCTGAAGATACGCCCTACAGATATCGCCTACATCATGCCCACCCATGTCCATCTCGACCACGCCGGGGGCACAGGGCACTTAGCCGAAGCCTGCCCCAATGCCACAGTCGTTGTGCACGAGCAGGGAGCACCTCACTTAATAGACCCGACGAAGCTCTTAGAGAGCGTCCAGCGCGCCGTCGGCCCGATGTTTCCCTTCTACGGCACCCTCAAGCCCACGCCCAAGGAGAGAGTCCTCGCGGTGCGCGGCGGTGAGGTCTTCCATCTGGGGGAGGGCTATGAGATCGAAGTGGTCGCAGCGCCAGGGCATGCACCACACCAGGTCTGCTTCTTTGAGCGCAAGATCGCTGGGCTGTTTACAGCCGACGCTGCCGGGATCTATCGGCCTTGGGGGGCAGGGCTGCTGCCGACCACGCCGCCACCGGCGTTTCACTTGGAGCAATCTCTAGAGACGCTTGCCCGCCTCAAGGCCCTCCAGCCAAAACTCTTGCTCTACACCCATTGGGGGGCTCATTCTGATATAAGTCTCTTAGATCACTATGCCCAGATGCTCCAGGACTGGGTGAGCGAGGTCGAGAGCGCCAAGAAGACCCTGGGAGACGATCAAGCCGTCAAAGAGCACTTCGTTCAGAGAGAGATGCCCCTTCTCAAAGAGCACTACCCGGAGCTGATCCTGCGGGGCGAGATCGAGATGAACGTCCAGGGCATCTTGCTCTATCTGAAGCGCTTCCGTGGGATCAGTTAGCGAGGTCTTTCTCGCGCAGCGGCGGGGCGGAGAAGAGCAGAAACTCTAATCTCTCTGTACCCATACGCTCGATCATGCGGGCAGGAGCGTTAGGTAAGATCACTACCTGCCCTGCGGTTGCTTCGAGAGTCTTTTCGCCAACGGTGATGTGCGCCTGCCCCTGACGAATATAGAGAAAGTGTGGGGAGCGCTCCTTGATGTGAACGCGTTCGTTCACACGTACCAGCGCGACTGACCCGACAGCGCTCTTGACTAGATAAGTCCACTCAAACGCTGAACTGCCCTTGGGAAGCTCTTTGGTCTCCCACGACGCCAGGGTAAAAACCCGAGGCGGTATGTCGGCCTCATCGGTGGGCAGGGGGACAGGACGCAGCGATGAAGGATCCCCCGGAGGGAGGACGTCGCCGACGGGCACGCGAACCTCATCGAGCGCGTCTGGGGTGGGCGCGTAGAAGCTGAGCATCTTCAAGGGCTCAGGGCTGATCACACGCAGCCCCAGGGCCGTCCGCCGCGGGATTACCAAGAACGAGTCTCTCTGCACTTCGATATCTTGATTCTTAAGAAACCCTGCGGCTTTGCCCTCTAGGATATAGCTGAACTCATGGGCACTCTCGCGGAAGTACGGCGCGACTCTCGTGGGGAATTGGCGGTATTCGAGCTTTCCCTGGGGGGTGCGGGCGAGCGTGATGCGGCTCTCCACGATACCCTCCACCGAGAGCACCGCTGGCTCCAGCTGCTGCGGCGTTTTTAGCCAGATATACCCAACTATCCCCACAAAGACGGCTACACCAATCCACACCCACCATCGGATGTCCATAGCTCACTCCTAACTTGGCCCTCACCCTCAGCCCCTCTCCCGTCTGAACGAGAGAGGGGTGGCGAAGCCGGGATGAGGGCCTTGCTTAATTTAATCATCTGCGGCGGTGGGGCGCAACTCTTTCCATAGCTATGTTGCAGAGCAGTGTTGGCTCTGTTATATATGAAGCTATGCGCACGCGTTCGCGCCTTCGCCGGATTCTGATCCTGACGGCGCTCTTCGTGGTGACGATGGCCTCCTCGGTCAACTTGTATTTTGTGCGCGTCCAGGCGGCGTTTGATGAGCCGGGGGTCAATCTCTATCTGCTAGGGGGCTTCTGGCATGTGGCCTTGGGGATGGACGAACTGAACGAGCTTGGGCACAGAGTGGGGATCACCGTCTATGCCTTTGGGGCTGCTGAGCACTACCGAAAAAAATATGTCAACCCCGAGCACTATCAGGGCCTTGAGAGATTCTTCTACTATGTGCGCTTGGTCTTCACCCAACAGCCCGGCAGCATCATCGCGTGGGAGGTTCTCAAGGAGCCGGGGATGACGCTAGAGCGATTTCTCGCGTCGCCGGAGTTGCGCCTTATCATCAGGGTGCACCCCAGGCAAGCCCAACGGATCCGCCAGCTTGTTGAGCACTATATATCGCTGTTGGAGCCCGACCCGATCTTGAGCAAGCCCTGGCGGCGGGCCTGGTACGGCGAGGCCCTCCCCTACAGCCTCTTCGGGTTCAATTGCGCGACATTTGTCGCGCGCTTGCTCTTTGAGGGCGAGGTCTACACGCGGGCCAATCTCGTCACCGACAGAGTAATCCCCAAGGAGTGGCATTTGCCCTCACACTTGATCAAAAACTACCTCAATTCGGACGTGCTCAGCTTGCGCTGATATATTCCCAACGGGTATACTCGCCCAGGAGGACGAGACGATGTTTGTGCGCATGTGGATGACCACCGACGTCGTGACGGTGAGGCCGGAGACCCCGATCATGGAAGCCCAAGATATCATGAAGAAGCACGGCGTGCGTCGCCTGCCCGTCGTAGATAAGCAGGGCAGACTCGTGGGGATTGTGACCAAGAGCGACATTCTCGAGGCCAGCCCTTCCGATGCCACTACCTTGAGCATCTGGGAGCTTAATTATCTATTGGCCCGCACCACTGTGGAGCAGATCATGGTCAAGGCTGAGGACCTCATCACGGTCAGTCCCAACGACCCCATCGAGCGTGCGGCACTGCTCATGCGCCAGCATAAAGTTGGGGGGCTGCCTGTGGTGGAGGGGAGCCAGCTGGTGGGGATCATCACGGAGTCGGACATCTTTGAGGTGCTGTTGAAGCTGTTGGGGGTGCATCAGCGGGGCACGCGGCTCACCCTAGAGCTTGAGGATCGCCCTGGCGCGCTCGCCGAAGCTTTGGAAGTCATCCGAGACCATGACGTCAACGTGCGCAGCATCGTCACCTGTGATGAGTGTCGCACGACCCCTGACACTGGGGTCTTCGTCATCAAGATAGACAGCTACGATTGGCGTCAGATCGTCAAAGACCTGAAGGATCGGAAGATCAAGGTCCTCGATGCGCGACACATGAACAATCCCAAGGAGAGCGAGCATGATACAGACTAAAAGATTCCCACGGGTGGAGGGGGCTCCGATCACCGGGGGCGAGACGACCCGCGAGCTCCTGCAGAAGGCCTTTGGGGCGTTTGTCGGGCGCGAGCTGCGCACGGGGTATGAGATCATCCGACGGATGATCGCGGAAGACCACACGATCGTGCTGGCGCTCTCTGGGGCGATGACTCCCGCAAGCCTCCATACGACCTGTCTCATCCCGCTCATCCAAGCTGGAATTATCGATATTCTGGTGACGACGGGTGCCAATATCTATCACGACCTGCAGCGGGCGATAGACGGGGAATTCTTCGCGGTAGACCCCACTATCGGGGATATCCAGCTGCGCAAAAGTGGCCTGACGCGCATCTATGATCTCGTCTTCCCCGAAGATGACCTCTATCGCACCGACAAACTCGTGCAAAAGATTCTCACGCACAAGTCCTTTCAGAGACGGATGACCACCCCGGAGTTCCACGATCTGTTGGGGCAGCATGTAGCGAAGCTTCTTAAAAAGAAGACTCAGGCAAGCTCGCTTACCGTGCAGGCCCATCTGGCCCGCGTGCCGATCTTCTGTGGGGCTCCCCAGGATGGCTCGATCTATCTCAATGTCGCGTATTTGAAGCGCAAGCTCGGCGAGAGATTCCAGTTTGGCATCGATATCGAGGCGGACATCCACGAGTTTGGAGCCTATCATTGGTTGGCCAAGCACCGATGGTCCAAGAAGCTCAGTATTATTATCTTAGGGGGCGGTGTTCCCAAGAATTACAGCCTCCAGCCGGAGCCGTATCTCTCCCAGATCTGCGGGCTCAAGGCCGAGGGCTACGACTGTGACGTGCAGATCTGTGACGCACACGTCCAGAATGGGGGATTGAGCTCGTGCACAGCTGGGGAGGCCTACACCTGGGGCAAGGTTTCCGCGGAGTTCCAGAGGAATTCTCAGTATGTCTTCGCTGAGGTGACTTCGGTCTTCCCGTTCCTCGTGCACGCGCTGTTGCAAGAGGGCTTGAAAAAGACGCCGCGCCGGCTGCTCGACCGGCGCGACGAAGCCTTAAAGCTTTTAGATCGAGCGCTGGGGCTTTAGGGTTTGGCTCCGGTGCGCTGCGGGTTCTGACGGAACATCGGCCAGGGGCTTTGAGCTGGGCCAGCTTCCCCACGAATCGCGTAGAGATTCCCATCCCGCGAAGCGATGTAGATCGTCCCATCGCTCAAGATCACCGGAGACGAGCGCACTTCTCCATCGGTCTTGAAGCTCCAGCGCACTGTGCCGTCAGGGTTGACAGCGTAGAGATTCCCGTCATCAGAGCCGACATAGACAACTCCATCGGCAGCAATCGCGGGTGACGAGTATATTGGCCCTTCAGTTTGGAAGCGCCATTTCTCTTGGCCGTCGGGCCTAATAGCGTAGAGCCTTCCGTCGAGCGAGCCAATGTAGATTGTCCCATCAGGGCCGATAGCTGGAGAAGAGACGATTCTGTCGTTCGTCTGGAAGCGCCACTGCTCTTTGCCGTCGGGAGCGAGCGCGTAGAGATTCCCGTCGTCTGCACCAACGTAGATCGTGCCGTCCTCGCCGATGGCCGGGGAGCTGCTTATAGAATCCCCGGCGCGGAAGCGCCACTGACGATAGAATCCGTCGAGATTCACGGCGTAGACGCGCCGGTCGAGCGCACCGACGTAGAGTATATTCTTGCTGATGGCTGGGCTAGAGACGACCCCGCCCTCAACGTCGAAAGGGCGTCCTTTTACTGTTCCGTCGGGTTGAATCGCATAGATTCTTGCGTCTTCTGAGGGCTGGCTCCCCGAACCGAAATAGATCGTCCCATCGGGACCAATGGCAGGGCTACTGCGAATAGGCAGATTGGCTGGGAAGCGCCACTTCTCTTTGCCATCGGGGGCAAGGGCGTAGAGATTTCCGTCGTCTGAACCGAAATAGATCGTCTTATCTTTCGCAACGGCAACCGACGCTGAGAGCATAGCCCCATCAGCGCGGAATTCCCATTGCACTTGGCCGTCAGCGCTGAGCGCATAGAGAGTCTGATCAGCTCCGAAGAGATAGATCGTCCCGTCGGCGCTCAAGGCGGGGCTAGCGTCCGTCGGGCCGACAGGGGTCTTCCAGAGCAGAGTTCCGCTTGCGGGAGTGAGCTCCAGCCCAAAGCGTACCCATTGGGGGCTGTTCTCGGCCCCAGGGGCGCGGATCATAATCAAAGCGCGGTAGCGCCCTGCTTTTAAGATAGTGTTATGAGCTTGAGCTACAATGCGAATAGACTCTCCTGCAGCGAGCTCTCCAGCATCAGGGGTAATAGTCAGCCAAGGGGCGTCGGTGAGCGCCGTCCACGAGAGCGGACCGCTCCCGACGTTGGCGATCTCGATCTCTTGTGGAGGAATCTCGCCCACACCGGCCATCCCCTGAGTGCTCAAGCTCTCTGGAGTGACGCGCAAGATCGCTACCGGCACGGCTTCGAACGAGAACTCGACGGGGGAGCTCGCTTGGCCTGCTTCGTCGGTCAGTATCACAGAGAGCGTGACGGTCTGGGCTATCGTCGTGGCGATCTCGAAGGCGAAGACCCCTTCTTTTTGGCCCTTGACGTCTGGAGTGACTTCGAAGCTTTGGAAGTCCGTTGCGCTGACGACCGTGAAACTCGCTTTGGCGAGATCGCTGTCGGGATCGCGAAAGCCGACAAAGCCCCTGACGGGCTTTCCCGTGGCGCGGATCTGCGCGGGGAAGTCTATGAAGAGAATCTCCGGCGGGCTCTGGGCGGCGCGGCGCGCGAGAGCAAGGGCGGGCTTCACCGTGAGCAGCACCCAGATGCGCGCGAGCTTGTGTCCGTTGGAGAAGACAGCAATTAAGTGCAGAGACTCCCCAGTTGTAGAAGGGCTACCGAAGATCGAGCCCGTGCTTGGCGAGAGCTGTAAGTTGAGTTCGCTGAGAGCACGGCTTGTGCGATCCCCAACGGTGACGTTGGGCTCTTCGACGAACCGCGCGCCCACGGGCAACGCGCTTGTAATTTCATTGGGAATCGCTATACGTCCTAAGGCCCCTTGCTGCATCTCAGCGGAGAACTCATAGAGGGTCAGTTCTGCAGAGTCAGTCGCACAAGACTCGTTGGAATACTCTGACTGTCCCGATGCGGTGAACGCCCGGACGCGATAGCAATAGGGCGTTTCGGGCAGGACGTCCGTATCGGTGAACGTCGTCGTATCTGGGCCGAGTCGAGCGAGCTCGCTGAACTCCGGGTCGAGGGCGAAGCGTCGTTCGAGCGAGAAGCCCGATTCGTTGTTCGCTTGGTCTTTCCAAGTCAAGCTGATCGTGCGTGGGCCGCTCCCTACCGCGACGAGATCTGCTGGCGCATTGGGGATGATAATGACCTCTCCAAGCAGGAGCTGCCCTGCGCCCCAATCGTTGTCTTTGCCACGTGGGCCGCGGTCTTCGGCGCGTTTTTCGAGAAATTCTTGGACCTGTTGCGGCGTAAACTTGGGGAAGACTTGCTTGACCAGTGCGGCTGCGCCTGCTACATGGGGCGCAGCTGCTGACGTTCCATCGAAGCCGGAGTTCTGATTCGGCCCATCGCCGGTGTATTTCCCATAGGTGGCCGTCGAGACGTGCGACGGCGCGGTGATGTCGGGCTTGACGCGATTGTCTTTTGTGGGGCCTCGGCTGCTGTAGACGAAGAGACTCGTCTCTGGGCAGAGGGTGCTGGGGCAACGATCCGGGGTGTGATGGAACGCCCCGACAGCTATAGCGTTCGGTGAGATCGCTGGCTCATAGATCGATATACTCCCCTTGGGCACGAGATACTCAAAGCTATGACAGATCACACAGACTTGAGCGACGAGGTCTAAGCGTGCTGGGGCTGCTGCGGCTCGCTTCTTGGTGATCTCGACGGCGAAGAAGTCGCGCCGGCCTGCAGCAGCTGGGTTGCGCGTATAGAACAGCCCGCCAGCGATCTTGACCGGCACGCCGCGCCGCCATGCCCAATCCCCTCGGAGACGGACATCGGGGGCGGACTCGGGAAAGATCGCAAGATCGTAATCATCCGAGGCCCCGCTGCACGGCGCGTCCCAGCTCAAGAAGAAGACTACTAAGACCCCTGCAACTTTCTGCCCTGAGACCTCCAGAGGGAAGAGCTCGACCTCGAAAGTGAGAGTCTCGTCGTAGCTGGAAAAGTCGTGACGGCTATTGCTATTAGAATCAGTGAAGCTCCCCTCCCAGTGGCTGTCGCCGCGGTTACCGGCACTCGTCACCCAGGTAATGCCGGCCTCGCGGGCTTTTCTGATGCTGGGCTCAAAGAGCCCTTGGCCCCGAAAAC
>FWWM01004034.1_pt1 | contig 35019 bp, 28 predicted proteins | sample 2228351 | NCBI WGS metagenome assembly FWWM01 (sample SAMEA103939774, study PRJEB20133) | metagenome
TAACAGAGGTGAGAAAATATGATGTTAATGACAAGAGAAAGAAGACCACTAAGAAGAACAGGATTAATGAGTGAATTTGATAGAATTCATAATTTAGTTGATGAGTTAATGAATGAAGTATTTGGCAGCTGGGTAACCCCTTCTTTAACAACTACAACAACCCCAACCCAAACCCCCACTTGGTTACCTTATGTCAATATGTGGCAAAGTGGTAATGAATTAGTAGTAGAATTCTATTTACCTGGTGTTCCAAAAGATTCTATAGAATTAAATGTTACTGAAGATACTTTAACATTATCTGGTAAATGCCCAACTCCATGGGGTAATAATACTCCAACAATATATAGATATGAATTCCCACACGGAGAATTTTATAGACAAATGACTTTACCATTCAGCGTTAATCCAGAAAAAGTTAGCGCTAAATTTGAAAATGGTGTATTAAGAGTTACCTTAACTCCTATAAGCTCTACTTCTAAATCTCATAAAGTTCAAATATCATAAAGGTTTTTAGATAAATAAATAGAATTATAGAAATGAGGGGAGCAAGCTTGCTCCCCCTTCTTTATTATTACTAAAATTTATTGTATCATAAAAAATTTAGTTATTAAGGAGGGTTAATTATGACTACAAAATTAGAGCATCCGGTTTTGGTTAGTACAGATTGGGTATTAGAAAATATTAATAACCCTAAAATTAGAATTGTTGAAGTTAATGAAGATGTATTATTATATGATACAGGGCATATTCCTAATGCAGTTAAAATAGATTGGCATACTGATTTAAATGATCCAATTAAAAGGGATTATATTAATGAAGAACAGTTTGAAAAATTGTGCAGTGAAAAAGGAATAGCTAATGATACTATAGTAGTTTTTTATGGAGATAAAAATAATTGGTGGGCTGCTTACGCTTTATGGGTATTTAATTTGTTTGGCCATGAATTAGTTAGAATAATGGATGGTGGCAGAGCTAAATGGATTAGTGAAAATAAACCTCTAACTAAAGAAATCCCACAATTCCCAAAAACTAATTATAAAGCTAAAAAAAGAAACGATTCTTTAATAAGAGCTTTTAAAGATGAAATAATAGAACATATAAAAAAAGGTGGAATCTTAATTGATGTAAGAAGTCCTAAAGAATATACTGGAGAATTAATTCATATGCCAGATTATCCTCAAGAAGGAGCTCTTAGAGGTGGACATATACCTACTGCTATTAATATACCGTGGGCTACTGCTGTTAATCAAGACGGTACTTTTAAATCTACTCAAGAATTAATTAAAATATACAAAGAAAAATTTAATATCTCAGAAGACAAAGAAATAATAACTTATTGTAGAATAGGGGAACGTTCTGCTCATACTTGGTTCGTTTTGAAATATTTATTAGGCTATCCTAAAGTGAAAAACTATGATGGCTCATGGACTGAATGGGGAAATTCTGTTAGAGTACCTATTGTTAAAGGAGAAGATCCAGGTAAATTAGAAGATTAAAAAAATATTTAAAAAATAAAAGATAAAATATATTAATAAAAAAGCTGTATAATATTTAAGTTGCCACGTTTAAAAATATTAACAAATAATAGTGCTATCACAAGTCTATAGTGAATTGCTTGCTACTAGAATTTACATTTCTAGAAATAAAGGTTTTTTGTATCCTTCTTTTTAAAAACAAAAAATTGTTTTTTTATATTTTTTAATAAGTGTTTTTTAATAAGGGAGGATATTAAAAATGTGCATTAGTAATTTTACAATAAATATTATAAGGACTTTATTTATTTTTGGTTTGATTATTTGCTATAAAATTGCTATTGTTTTTGCAAATTATGGAAATAAAATTTTGTTTACTTATAACTCTACATTAAATGGGGTTTTGAATAAGTTTGTAATAGGTCAATATAACGATTCCATATTATTTGTTAAATACGATGAAAATAAAAATATATTAACTTCAAAAATAGTAGGTAATAATTTAAAGGTTATTAATTGTATTTCTTTTACTTATCTTTATTCTATTTACACATGTTTTTTGGTTCAATCTATTATTAAAAATGTTAATAACTTTGATATGATGTTAAGTATTTTGGATTATGAAGGAGAAGTTTTAAAAAATGTGCTTATTTCTACAGATTACGTTGATACTCCCTTGAATGCTACGTTTTTAAATAATAATTTTATACTTTCTTATGCTTTGAGTAATTCTATTAATTCTCCTGCTTTTAAATTAGGAATTGCTATATTAGATCCTGATTTAAATCCTAAAAAAAATTATATTATAACATTAAATACTAATGAGGCTTTATCTAGAGTTTATGTTAGCGATTGGGGGACTTCTTCTTTAAGTTTTCTTATTTATGCTTTTTCTTATGATAAAAGAACCTACATCCCTTATTCAGGTAAAATAAAATTAGATGACTACTCTTTAGAAATTACCTTACCATCTAATAGTAATTACCCATTTTTTAAATCATATCAATACCCTATTAAATCAAATTTATTAAAAGATAATTATAATTTAAAAAGCCTTTTACCTTAAACTTAATATATATATGAATTGATATTGCTAACATATGAGTTTCATGATATCTACAGAATTAGTGTTGCTTATTTTACAAACTATAGAGATTAGACAGTTTAGAACCTAAGGCTATAAAGCTGTAAAAGTAAGCTTAGTGATTGTAAGCTATTATAAAATGTGAATAGTAAATACGCTAATTATAAGTGAATAATCTACTATCTAGTAATTCTTTATTAAAAACAAGGAGGGAAAAAATGTCTAAAACTCTTATTAAAAATCAAAAGCTACAAGAAATTATAAATAATCTTTGGGAAATAAAGGAATCTAATAAAGAACAATTATTAAAGAATAAAAAATATATTCTTAAAGTAATAGAATTATTAGATAAAGGGATTTTAAGAGTTGTAGATAATATTAATAATCAGTGGGTTGTAAATGAATACGTTAAAAAAGCTATTTTGTTATATTTTATGGTCTCAAAAACTAAGAAAATTAATTTTAAAGGAGTTACTTATTATGATAAGATTCCTTTAAAAAAAGATTTAAAAAATATTAGAGTAGTTCCAGGGGCAATTATTAGATATGGGAGTTATTTAGAATCTAATGTTATTGTTATGCCAAGTTTTATAAATATAGGTGCGTATGTGGGTTCTAATACAATGGTAGATACTTGGGTTACTGTGGGGTCATGTGCTTATGTAGGGAAAAATGTTCATTTAGCTGGAGGAGTGGGAATTGGTGGTGTTTTGGAACCTCCTTCTGCTTTACCTGTTATAATCGAAGATAACTGTTTTATTGGATCTAGATGTATAATAGTAGAAGGTGCAGTAATAAAAAAAGGAGCTGTCTTGGCTGCTAATGTCGTTATTACTTCTTCCACTAAAATAATTGATATTAACACTGGCGAAATTTATAATTCTTATATTCCAGAAGATAGTGTAGTTATACCTGGAACATATTATAAGGAAATAAATTCTAGTAAATATGGAATAAATTGCGCATTGATAATTGGAAAAAGAAAGGAATCCACTAATTTGAAAACTATGCTTAATCAATTTCTTAGATAATTATCATAAGTATAGTAGGCAAAGTACATGTTCTAACAGATTAAAAGGTAATTTCTTGGTATTTTTTTTTCTTTTTAATTTAATATGCTTACTTTCTAGATAAATAAAAACTATAAAAATGCTAACATTAAAAAAAATATTAAGATTTATAGAAAATCTTTCAAGGTATAAAAATCCATAAAAACTTTAGTTGAATTACTATTATGAAAGCATTTATTTTGACTATTTTCCCAGATTTAGTTAATAATTTTCTTAGCTTTTCTATAATAAAAAGAGCTATTACTAAAAATGTTTTAGAAATTGAGATAGTGAATATAAGAGATTTTTCTAATGATAAGCACAAAAAAGTAGATGATTATATATATGGAACTAAAAAAGGAATGCTTTTTAAATTTGAGCCTTTATATAAAGCTATAGAATATTCCAAAAACAAATGTGATAACCCTTATATTATTTTGCCTTCTCCTAAAGGGAAATTATTAAATAATTATATAATAAATGATTTATCTAAGTTAAAAGAACTTATTTTTATAGCTCCAAATTATGAAGGAGTAGATCAAAGGATTTTACGATTTATAAATGAAGAATTATCTATAGGAGATTATATTATAAGTAGTGGGGAGCTAGCTGTTTTTGTTATTCTTGAAGCTGTTTTAAGAAAATTAACTATAAATATTAATAGCTTTTTAGATGATAGTTTTTCTTTGTTTAATAATCCATTCTTAGTTGAATATCCTCAATATACTAGACCTGATAAAATACCAAATCCTTTAAATTATATTTTTACTTTAAATGTTCCTGAAGTTTTAATAAAGGGAAACCATAACCAGATTATTAGAAACAATTTAAAAAATGCAATATCTGAAACTATTTATAAAAAACCGATTTTATTTTTAAATATGTTGAAGTACTTAGAAATAAAGAAAAAAGGAAATAAAAAATATTATCTAAATAAATTTTTCAGTTTTTTTAAAACAAAAGAATTAGATGAGATTTTATATGATGCTATTTTTGATAATATAATTCCTAGTTAAAATTATTGTAAATTAAAATTAAAAGGGATTAGTTTTAAAATTAAAGAATTCTTTATAAGAGATGAAAATAAAAATATTTTTAAGGAGGAATAAAAATCATGATAGAAGAAGTAAAATTAGATGAAAAGGAGTCAAGATTAAATAATAGGAAAAAACTTAGGGAGTTATCAATAAATCCTTATGGTTACCCTTTACCTTATAAGCCTAACACTAGTGTTGATGAATTAAAGTTAAAGTTTCAGGACGAAAATAATTTTAATAAAGAAGATATTTATATTTTAGGTGGTAGGTTATTAAATATTAGGCACCATGGAAAGAGTATATTTGCAGACCTTTTAGGTGTTAATCATAAATTACAGATATATCTCAAAAAAGATGAACTTAATGAAAAGTTTGATATTTTTAAGAATTATATAGATAGCGGGGATTTAATATTAGCTAAAGGATATCTTTTTCGAACTAAAACTAATGAATTAACTTTACATATTTTGGATTTTCACTTTTTAGCTAAGTGTATTTTACCTTTGCCTGAAAAATGGCATGGACTTAAAGATACTGAAATTAGATATAGACAACGTTATCTAGATTTATTTATTAATCATGAAGTTAAACAAAATTTTATTATTAGAAGTAAGATAATAAAATTTTTACGAAATTATTTAGAAAGTAAGGGGTTTATGGAAGTAGAGACTCCTATGTTGAATATAATCCCTACTGGAGCATTAGCGAAACCTTTTAAAACTCATCATAATGCTTTAGATATAGATATGTACCTTAGAATAGCTCCTGAATTGTATTTAAAAAGATTAATAGTAGGTAATTTTGATAAAGTTTATGAATTAGGAAAAGTTTTTAGAAATGAGGGAATATCTACTAAACATAATCCTGAATTTACTATTCTAGAATTATATCAAGCTTTTGCGGATTTAAATGATATGATAACCTTAACTGAAGATTTAATATCTTCGTTAGTATATCATATCCATAATTCTTTTGCAATTGAATATCAAGGGAAAACCTTAAATTTTAATAAACCTTTTAAAAAAATTAGTTTTCCTATAGAGTTAGCTAAAAAGGGAGTGGATATAGAAAAACTCAGAAATGATAGGGATTATTTGGAAAAAATTTCTAATGAATTAAAGATCCCTAAAGAAAACAGAGTTATTAGTCATGTTATAGATAAAGCTTTTGATGAATTAGTAAAAGTTGATTTATGGGAACCTACTTTTGTTTTAGATTATCCTGTTGAAATTTCTCCTTTAGCTATATCAAAAAATGATAATCCTTTATATACTGAAAGATTTGAATTATTTGTAGCTAATTTTGAAGTAGCTAATGCGTTTAGTGAGTTAAATGATCCAGATGAACAAGCTAAGAGATTTTTAGAACAACAAAAACTTAAAGAAAAAGGTGAATCTGAAGCTCACGAGTATGATAATGATTATATAAACGCTTTATCCTATGGATTACCACCTACTGGAGGATTAGGTTTTGGAATAGATAGATTGGTTATGATTTTAACTAATAATGTATCTATAAGAGAAGTTATACTATTTCCAGCTTTGCTTCCTAAAAAGTAATATCAAAATAAGCATGTTGTAAGATGAACTTTTTAATATTGATTATTATTAAAAATAAAACTATCCTAAAAGAAGTGATGAAGAAAGTAAAAAGGGAAGTTTTATATACACTGATAAATTCAAAAGCTATGATAGATTACTTATAGGTCTTAGTAAAATTGATCACAAAAAATGTTTTCTAATGGTAGGGGTTATATAGATAGTGATTTTGAGTTATGTAAAAGCAAGGGTATTTAAGTATTATACTTTGAAAGAGGAAAATTTTCCGTATTATTTAGAAAAAATTGATTCAGGTATAATAATAAAAATTTTTTGTGATGTAATATTTTTTTAGTTTTAGTTTTTATGGAATATATATTATTGGGATTATTTTTTATAATTTTATTTGTTTTTTCGTATTACTTTAAGTTATCTTATGTATTTTTTTCAATTATTTTAGCTGTTATTTTTGGGATTATTTATATGTTTTTTTTAAGGAATTATTTCGATTTGAATGTTTTTTACAACATAAAAAATAATTTTTCGTTTTTTTATGAAAATGTCTTTATTTTTTTATTCTTTTATTTAGGATTGGGTTATAATTTTAATAAAATTTATAAAATATTATTAAAATCTATTTCCCCTTCTTTGCTAGATTTGATTAATTTAATTGTTCCATTTTTGTTATTTTTTGCTATATTTAGGGATTTTTTTATTGCTTTTATATTTAGTTTAATAATTTATCCATCTAGTACTGCTATTATTGTTAAAAAATTAGAAAATTATAAATTATTATTTAGTAAGCAAGCTGATTTCCTATTAGGGGTTCTCTTATTTGAAGATATTGTACTTATATTAGCTCTTTCTTTTATTAGTACCAAAAAATTTGCTCTATCTTATTTCCTTATTGGAATTATTTTATTTTTTATAACCATTTTGTTTTTAAATAAAATTTTTAATAAATATAAGAAAAATATAGAGTTAATATTAGATAGTGATTTAGGAATTTTCCTAATTTTTGGAATACTGTTGTTTACTACTTGGTTGTTTTATCAAGTTTTTTATTTACCTTATTTTATTTCTTCTTTTGTTTTAGGGTTATCTCTTGGTGAGTATTTAGCTGATAAAATAAGATTAAAAATAGATGTATTTAAAGATCTAGCACTAAGTTCTTTTATGTTTTTATTCTTTTTTGATTCTATTTTAAATCAAAAAGAAATTTCTTTTTTGTTTAATGAATATTTGGTTTTAATTTTAGCTATTATTTTATTATTTTTAAAATTATTAACTACTTATATTGGTGCTAAGAATTTTGGGGTTTCTAAAAAGAATTTATTTAATGTTTCTTTTTTATCTTTGATAAGAGGCGAATTTAGTATAGTTGCTGTTTCATTTATTCCTAAGTATTTCCTTTTAGCTTTAGTTATTGTTATTTTTACTAATTTATTAGCTACTTTGTTTTTTTATTTATTCTATAATCCTAAAACTGAACTTTCAATTAATAAATAATTTTCTATTATTAAGGCATTTATGCAATATATCTCATTTCTGATTTGTATTGTTGATAGTATGTCATTACTTTTCTAACATAGTTTTGAGTTTCAGCAAATGGTGGGATTCCTCCGTATCTTTTCACGTTTCCAGGGCCTGCATTATATGCTGCTAATGCTAATTCTACTCTACCTCCAAACATATCTAACATCTGTCTTAAATACTTTGCTCCTCCCATTACGTTTTGAACAGGATCAAATGGGTTATCTACTCCTAAGGATCTAGCGGTACCTGGCATTAATTGCATTAATCCCATTGCACCTGCATGAGATCTAGCATTAGCATTAAATCCACTTTCCTGTTTTATTACTGCTTTTATTAAAGCAGGATCTAAATTGTATCTTTGTGCTGCTTGTAATATTATTCTATCTATTTGATTTTGAGGAATGAAATTCCTAAAACCTGTATTAGATGAACCTCCTATATTAGGAAATCCACCTGCATTAGGAAATCCACCCATACCAGGAAATCTACCCATATTAGGAAATCCACCTATATTAGGAACCCCACCCATATTAGGAAATCCACCTATACTAGGAAATCCACCCATACCGGGAAATCCACCCATATTAGGAAATCCACCTATAGAATTCATATTAGCTTTATTTTGGATTAACATTAATAATAGCATTAATAAAGTTAATAATAGCATAGGATTGGTTGAATTTATAGAATTTAAATTATTGAAATTATTGAAATTATTGTTAAACGGGAAGCTAAAAGGGGTATTTAGTGGAGATGATAAATTGTTCATTAAAGGAAGGGCTGAAGCTAATAACCCACCTGCTAATCCTCCTAATAATCCCCCTACTAATCCAGCTGTTAATGGATTATTTAATGGATTATAATTATCAATTGGGTAGTTGTTTGTTATATTTGGAAAATTAGAAATACTTATACTACTAAAATTAAAACTAGTATTTGTAAAATTAAATGAAAAATTAGAATAATTGAAGTTCATCATTTTTATCACCCCCTTTTTAGTTAAATTAATATTTTCTTATTATTAAGTATAATTTTTATATTTAAAAATTTTTTCTTAAATTGTTAAAAAAGTAAAAAAATAATTAAAAATGTTAAAAAAATATACAAAAAAGGGAAAAGTTAATTTATTGATAAAATTTAAAATATGAGGTTTTATTATTTAAAAGGGTATACTTATAATGAATTAAAAAATTTAATAAAAAATATTTTAACTAAAGATAATAGTAATTTAAATGAAAATTTCTTTGATTATAGGGTTGATCAGGTATTTAATTGGATTTATAAAAAATATGAAGAAAATATTGATAATTTTTCTAATCTATCTAAGAATTTTAGAGAATTTTTAAAAAATAGTTTTAAAATGAATTCTTTGGAAATTTATGATATAAAGTTTTCAAAATATAATGATTCTATTAAGTTTTTATTTAAAACGGAAGATAATGAATACATAGAGAGTGTATTGATGAAGCATCCTGATAGATATACTGTGTGTTTATCTACACAAGTAGGTTGTAATGTAAGGTGTGTTTTTTGTGCTTCTGGAATTAATGGTGTAAAAAGAAACCTTGAATTAAGCGAAATAATAGACCAATTTTTTTTAATTCAAAAATTTATTTATTTAAAAGAAAATAAAAGGGTTTCTAATATAGTATATATGGGGATGGGTGAGCCTTTATTTAATTATGAGAACTTAATAAAATCCTTAGAAATATTTACCCATGATAAAGCTTTTAATATAAGTAATAGGAATATAACTGTTTCAACGTCTGGAGTAGTTGATAAAATTTATAGCTTAGCTGATGAAAAATTTAAAGTAAAATTAGCTATTTCTTTACATTCTCCTTTTGAACATAAACGCCAAAAACTAATCCCTTTAGCTAAAAAATATACAATCCAACAAATTTTAAAAGCAGTTGAATATTATTTTCTTAAAACTAAAAAAAGAATAACTATTGAATATATTTTATTAAAAGGCATAACTGATACCCCTGAAGATGCTAAAGAATTAGTAAATCTCCTTAAAAATTATAATTTTAAAGTCTTTATTAATCTTATCCCTTATAATTCAATAGGAGAAGTTTATTTAGATAGTATTTTACTAGAGCAGTCTGATATGGAATCTATTAATCGATTTTATGAGTATGTAAAAAAATATTTTGAAGTTAATGTTAGATGGAGTTTAGGTAGGGATATTAATGCAGCTTGTGGACAACTTAGAAGAAATATTTTAAATACTAGGGTAAATTAGTAAGTTTTGGGTTTTAATAACGTAATATTACTGCGGTGTGCTAGTTTTTATAGCATTAAGAATTATACCTTCTTAAAGCTTAAGCCTTTAAGGTTAGCACTGTGTTATTTATTTATGACTTAGTAATTTATTTAGGACTTATCTACTAACTAGCTCTTTTACTATTATTTGATTATTTTCAACATCTAGAATTATTTTAGTATTGGGTTTGATTTTATCTTGTAGTATAAGTTTAGCTAGTTCATTTTCTATTATTTTTTGGAAAGCTCTTTTTAAAGGCCTAGCTCCGTAAATAACTGAATACCCACTTTGAATTACATATTCCTTTAAATTATTAGTTAATTCTACTTGGATGTTATTATCTTTTAATTTTTGATTTAAATTATTTATTAATATATCTAAAATTTTAAGGATTTCATTAGTTGTTAAAGGTTTAAATATAATGATTTCATCAATCCTGTTTAGGAATTCTGGTCTAAATCTATGTTCTATGTATTTTATAACTTGTTCTTTAATTTGTTCATAAGGGGTACTTTTTTGAGATAGATCTCTTATTAACTCACTAGCTAAGTTAGATGTCATGATTATAATTGTGTTTTTAAAATCTGCTGTTTTACCTTGGTTATCAGTTAATCTACCTTCGTCAAAAACTTGTAAAAATATATCAAATACTTCTGGATGAGCCTTTTCTATTTCATCAAATAATAAAACACTAAAGGGTTTTCTTCTAACTTGTTCAGTTAATTGTCCCCCTTCTTCATAACCCACATAACCTGGCGGTGCTCCAATTAATTTAGATACCTCATGTTTTTCCATATACTCAGACATATCAAATCTAATGAGCATATTAGGATCCCCAAAGAGTGCTTGTGCAAGAGTTTTAGCACTTTCAGTTTTGCCGACACCTGTAGGCCCTAAAAACAAAAATACAGCTATTGGACGATTTGGGTCCTTTAAATTAGTTCTTGCTCTTCTTATAGCATCAGCAATAGTTTTTATAGCTTCCTCTTGGTTTATTAATCTTTGATGCATAATTTCTTCTAATTTTAGTAATTTTTCTTTTTCATCTTGGGTTAATGATGATACTGGAATATTTGTTAATTCAGAAACTACTAATGCTATTACTTCTTTATCTACTATATTTTTTAATGGATATTGATTTTTGAATTTTTGGTATTGTTCATCGTATTCTTTTTGAAGTTTTTTTAGTTCTATTTGAATAGAAGCGGCTTTTTCGTATTGTTGATTTAAAACAGCCCAATTTAAATCTTCATTTAGTTTATTTATTTTTTCTTCTAGTTGTTGTAAAGATGGAGGAATTTTTGATTCTTGGGTTTTTATTTTAGCACAGGCTTGATCTATTAAATCTATTGCTTTATCTGGTAAGAATCTAAATGGGATATACTGTTTAGAGAGTTTTACAGCATATTCAATAGCATCGTCTGTTATTTTAACGTTATGAAAGTTTTCATATTTTGGTCTTAAGCCTTTAAGGATTTCTATAGTGGTTTGGATATCGGGTTCTTCAACATATATTGGTTGAAATCTACGTTCTAGTGCTGCATCCTTTTCTATGTATTTTCTGTATTCTGTTATGGTAGTAGCTCCTATGAGTTGGATTTCTCCACGCGCTAATTCAGGTTTTAGCATATTAGCTGCATCAATGGCTCCTTCCGCAGCTCCTGCTCCTATTAATGTATGGATTTCATCTATGAAAAGAATAATATCATTAGAAGATTTAACTTCATCTATTACCGCTTTTAGTCTTTCTTCAAATTCCCCACGATATTTAGCGCCTGCTAAAAGCCTAGGTAAATCAAGTTTTATAATCCTTTTGTTTTTTAGATTTTCAGGAACTTCATTTTTTACTATTTTTTGGGCGATCCCTTCTACAATCGCTGTTTTCCCTACCCCAGGATCCCCTATTAAAACTGGATTATTTTTAGTTCTTCTAGATAAAGTTTCTATACATTTTTGAATTTCTTTATCTCTACCAATTACAGGATCTAATTTATCTTTTCTAGCTAAATCATTTAGATCTATTCCATATTTGTTAATTGATTGATATTTTTCTTCAGCATTTATACTATCCACTTTATGATCACCTCTTATTTGTTTTAAAATATTAAGAAATCTTTCAGTATTAATATTATGTTTTTTTAATAAAGAAGCAGTAAAACTTTTACCTTGTTCTATTATTCCTAATAAAATATGTTCAGTAGCAATGAATTCATCTTTAAGAGTTTTTTTAAAATTTTCTGCTAGTTCCATTACTTCTTTTAAATTGGGAGTTATATAGATTGTATCTGAAAGATAATTTAAGGTAGGTCTCTTTTTTAGATCTTCTATTATTTGGTTTTTAAATAATTCTTTATTTATTCCTATAGAATTTAAAATAGAATTAATTATATTATTTTTCTTATCTAGGAAATCTAATACAATATGTTCAATATCTAATTGATTATGTTTAAAATTTTCTAGGTAATTTTGGGCTTTTATAAAAGCATCTTGTACAGATTTAGTAGTTTTTCTTAAATCCATAAAATCCCTCCTTTATTTATAAATATTTCCTTAAAATAAAGTAATTTCCTTTTTTATATAAAAAGGAAAAAAATAATTAAAAGTTGAAATAAAAATATAGGATGGATATTTTATATACAAAAGATGAAATTCAGCTAAAAATAGAAGAACTAAGAGATTATATAAAAAGTGATGAAATAGATAAACTAGAAGAAGCCATTGTTGTTTTTTCTAAATATGGGGTATTACCTGAACTAAGAGATACTTTAATAAACTATATAGAAAAAAAATTTTTAAATAGCTCTAATTATGAAGCTGCATTTTTAGAATATCAAAAAGCTTTAGCTATTTTTCCTGAAGATGATGAAATATTTGAAAAATTTGTTAATACAATAGAGATTTTAGTAAATAAAAATAGTAATATTATTTCTAAAGATGAATATAGGGTAATAATAAAAAGTTATATAAAATTATTGTCATTAATTGGAAAATTTAATAAAGCTTTAACGTTGATATCTTCATTAGTTTCTCAAAATCCAAATGATACGGAGATTTTGTTGTTATCTGCAGAAGTTTATGAAACAGAAGGTCAAATAGATAAAGCGGTTTCTACTTATCTTCAAGTAATTGATAGACTTCCTAAGGATCATCAAGTTAAAATAAGGGAGCAGATAAGTATAATAGACCCTACTAATAAGGATAATGTTTTAAATTTAGTAGAATTATATATATCTAATGGTGATTATCAAGCGGCATCTAAGGCCTTAAGAGGTTACTTAAGATATAATCAAAATGATTTGGATATAATTTCAAAAATAGCGGAAGTTGATATGCTTTTAAATAATTATAGAAGTGCATTAGTAGCTTCTAAGAAAGCTTTAGACGCTGATCCTAATAACCCCAAATATAAATATGTTTATGCAGTAGTTAATTATTATAATAAAACTAATTTGAGCCAAGTGGAAAACATGTTAGATGAAATACTCCCAGAATTGGTTAATATGAAGCTTTTAAGAGAGTCTCAACAAGCTTTTAAAATATTATCTGAAATTAGTGATTCTTATCATTATAAATACTTTGAATTAGTTAATTCTTTAGAAAAAGAATTTAAAGAAAAAGAAATACAAATATTTAAAGAAGAAGAAAAAGAAGAAAAGGAAGAAAAAGTTGAAGTTGAAGCTGCTTTAGATTCTGCTGAAATGAAAATAGAAAAAGAATTACAAACTACTGATAATAAAGATTATAAAGATAATAAAGATAATAAAGAAATAATTAATACAGATATCAAAGATTTTCAATCAAAAACTAATGATTATATTAAAGACACCAAAAATGAATTAGAAAGTTTTAGTGAATTAAGTTTAGATAAACAAAATGAAACAGAAAACAAGGTTAAAACAGAAGAAGAATTTTTGGAAAAAAGATCAACTTTTAGTAATTTAAAAAGAAGGAGCACAGGGGTATATATAAAAAAAGATTTTAATGAACCTAATATAGGGGAAAAAAAAGTATTAATAAAAGGAGCAAAATTTTCTGAAAAAAAGGAATTAGATTTAGCAAGTAAGAAAGGATTTTTACTTAAAGAAGAACAAGGAACAAAAGAAAAGCAACCTTTTCTTGAAAAACGACCTCTTTTAAAAGATATGGCTAAAACAGAAGCTGATTCTACTAAACCTATCCTAAAATTAGAAAAAAACCTTAAAAATCAACCAAGCTTATTAGGAAAGCAAGAAATTAATAAAGAAGAAAAACAGTTAAATGAGCTTGAAAATACATTAGAAAAATTGGATAATTTATCATCTACTTCTACTGTAAATCTTCAAGATGTAAATATTCAACAAAAAATAACAGAAAAATTAATAGAAGAAAAAATAGAAGAAACAGAAATTAAAATTGAAACTACTGATAAAACTAATGCTAATATAGAAGTAGAAATATTTGAAAATGCTTTAACAGAAATTATAAAAAATTTAGATAAAAACGATTTAGTTATATTTACTATGTTAAAACTAGTAGATAATATATATGAATTAAGTGAGGATAAACTAAAACTAGCTTTATGGATTACTAGAATTTTAAATATTTCCGAACTTCTAAAATTAAACAAAATAAAACAAAAATTAATAAATGTTCTTAAAGAATTAAATTATTATAAAATAACTTCTTATATAAATTATTCTTCTAATACTAAGAATGCTTATTCATATTTATTTGAAGTTTTATTAGATAATGATTTCAATAATGTAAAAAATAATATAAAAGAGTATTTTAGATTTTTAATAAATGAAAAATTATACTTTACTTTTAATCAGTTTTATAATAAATTGATTCAAAAGTTTAGTGATAAAAAAGAAGAATTGGAAGATATAATAATAGATTTATTTAGGGAATCATCAAACGAGATAGACTTTATTGTTTATTTTATAAATGAAAATCCTCATTTAAAATCTAAACTCCCTAAGGAGATTCTAATAAATTTAATTAATAGTGATGATATAGATATTAAAGATAATGAATTAATTGATATTTTAAATTATTTAATAGAACATGGTAAAAATGATGAAGTAGTTAAATTAGCTTCTAATATAAAGGATTTTGAAAGTTTTATTTTGAATTTTATTAATTTTAATAATAATAGTAAAGAAATAGATGAGCTATATAATAATATTAAAGAAAGCATTAATAAGGTGACTTATTTTATTAATGATTTAGAAATGAGAAGATTGCTATTAATTTTATTAGCATATCTATCTTCTTATGATACTAAAAGTGATTTATTAGATTTATCGCTACTTTTTAATGAAATATTTAAGAAAGCCATCAAAGAAAAAATAGCTAGTGAATTTTTAACTGTTTTATTTATTGTTTATATGAATGTAGTTTATTTACCTTTGAATATCATTTTTTTAATAAATGAAGTTAATTTAAAAGATGGTTCATTATTATTAAAAAAAGATAATAATTTAAAAATATATTTAGTAGATACTTTATTGTTATTGAAAAAATATAAAGAAAATAAAAATAGGGATGATATTAAAACTAGGATTACTGAATTAGAAGATATATTAGCTAACCAAGAGCAAATAGATAATCAAGCACTTATTTTGGGAATCTTAAGTTATATTAATTATTATTTATATATTGATACTAAATTAGAAGAATTTAAAGAAGAAGCTATTAAAATCCTTGAAAAAATTGAGATAATATTAGATGATATAAATCAAAAATTAATATACTTCTTCTATTTGGCTTTAAGAAAGTTGATACTTGATGATGATAAAGTAGCTTTATTACTAGAAAAAGAATCTATTGGATTATCTGATTTGTTCTTTATAAATTAATTAAATTCTTACTTATTTTTTAATCTCCTAAAATATAATAAAGGATTTTTAGTAAAAAATATGTAATTTTATAATAGAAAGGGATTAAAAAAAAATTAATTTTAAATTTAATTTAAAATTGATTTAATTTTAATTACAATATAAGATAGTAAAGATAGAAAATTTAGAACTTAAGCAGTAGGTTAGTAATTATACCTAATAAGATAACTCCACTTCTATAGGTGGGGTAGATCACGATATATTTCCGCTAGCTGGAGGCGGAATAAAAGTACCAGCGCGTCTAAAATAAAACTAAAAAAGACGCATAAAATATAACTAAAATGTTAAAAATAATTAATCTAAAAGCAAAAGTAAAGGAATTAAATAAAGAAATATTAACCGGTGTTAATTTAGAAGTTAATAAAGGGGAAATCCATTGTATAATGGGAAGAAATGGTAGTGGTAAATCCACTTTAGGGCATGTTATAATGGGTAATCCAGATTATGAAATAACTGATGGACAAATATATTTTAATAATGAATTAATTAACGAAATTTCTACAACTGATAGAGCTTTAAAAGGAATATACTTAGCTTTTCAAAGCCCTATTGAGATACCTGGAGTTACTTTAGCTAATTTCTTTAGATATACTACTAAAAAGTACTTTGATGAAAATATTCCTTATCCCAAAGTTAGGGCTAATATTATTGAGCTACTTAAAAAATTTGGGATCCCTGAAGATTCTATGAAAAGATATTTGAATGAAGGGTTTTCTGGAGGAGAACGAAAAAGAATTGAAGCTTTACAAGTATTATTATATAAACCGAAGTTAGCTATACTTGATGAAATAGATTCTGGGCTTGATATTGATGGCCTTAAAAATGTTGTAAAATATGTTTATGAATATATTGAATCTAATCCAGATTCTTCTATTATTTTTATTACTCATTATTCAAGATTATTGCAATATTTAACTCCTAATAAGGTTCATGTTATGTTAAATGGAAAAGTAGTTTTAACGGGTGATAGCTCTTTAGCTAAGGATATAGATGATAAAGGTTATACCTGGATAGAAGAACTCGCTTTAAATAATACTTAATTTAATTAGTGGTAGTGTGTTTATTAAATATTTTGGGAATTACGCAGAAATATTTCATTTAATTAAGGGTGCTAGTGTTAAATAGCTGGGATAATATCTTAGTTAAGTTGAATAGTATGTTAGTGAGTTAAATAGCATATTTTTGAGTTTGGATAATAACTGAAAAATGTATAAAAAGAGGTGATTTAAATGGAAGAAAAAATTCAAGATTATAGTGATATAAGAGAAATTGCTTTGGAATATAAGTATGATTTTAAAGATCCTGAGATATATGTTAAAAAATTAGATAAAGGGTTAAATGAAGAAAAAGTTTATTTAATAAGCAAGATAAAACAAGAACCTGATTGGATGACTGAATTCAGACTTAATGCATATAAAATATTTATAAGTAAACCTATGCCAACGTGGGGGAATACTGAATTACTTAATAGTATAAATTTTGATGATATTTATTATTATATAAGGCCAACTGATGAACAAAAAACTTCTTGGGAAGAAGTACCAGAGTATATAAAGAAAACTTTTGAAAGATTGGGGATTCCTGAAGCAGAGAGGAAATTTTTAGCAGGTGTAACTGCACAATATGAATCTGAAGTAGTTTATCATTCAATAAGAAAAGACCTAGAACAAAAAGGGGTTATATTTACCGATATGGATTCAGCTGTAAAACAATATCCAGAAATAGTTAAGAAATATTTTGGGACAGTTGTTCCTCCCACTGATAATAAATTTGCTGCTTTAAATAGTGCGGTTTGGTCGGGGGGATCATTTGTATATGTACCAAAAGGAGTTAAAGTAGAAATTCCTTTACAAGCTTATTTTAGAATAAATGCTAAAAATATGGGACAATTTGAAAGGACGTTAATAATAGTTGAAGAAGGTGCAGAAGTCCATTATATAGAAGGTTGTACCGCTCCTATATATAGTACTCAGTCTTTACATACTGCTGTAGTTGAAATAATAGCTTTACCTAATTCTAAAGTTAGATATACTACTATTCAAAACTGGTCAATTGACGTTTTTAATTTAGTAACAAAGAGAGCAATAGCTTATGAGAACGCTTTAGTTGAATGGGTAGATGCTAATATTGGTAGTAAATTAACTATGAAATACCCTGCTATATATTTAGTAGGTGAGAATGCTAAAGGCAAAATTTTATCGGTAGCTTTTGCAAAGACAGGCCAACATCAAGACGCAGGTTCTAAAATTATCTTAGCTGCTCCTAATACTAGTGCTACTGTTACTTCTAAATCTATATCAGTTGGTAGTGGAAGAGCTAGCTATAGAGGCTTAGTTAAAGCTTATAAAGAAGCAGTTAATTCAAAAGTAAATGTACAATGCGATGCTTTACTTTTAGATCCAGAAAGCAGAACAGATACGTATCCAGTTATAGAAGTTGAACAAGAAGATTCTCAAATAACACATGAAGCAACTGTTAGTAAAATTAGTGAACAACAATTATATTATCTAACTTCTAAAGGATTAACTCCAGAAGAAGCTAAAACTCTAATTATTCATGGTTTTATTGAAGAGTTTATAAAGGAACTTCCTATGGAATACGCTGTTGAAATGAATAGATTAATTGCTTTAGAAATGGAAGGTAGTGTAGGTTAAAAATAATAATTAATAATTATTAAATAAGGAGTGAAACACTATGGAATTAAAAGAGTTTTATAAAAATTATCCTATACCTTTAAAAACCCAACATAACTGGAGATACTCAGATTATAATTTATTTTTCGATGAAAATTTAAATACTGTTTTAAATTTTAAAACTAATTTAACTTCAAGTTATAAAAATTTGGAAAAACTAAATAACACGGATTTTATAAATAGTTTAGTTTTAAAATACCCTGAAAAAATTACTCTATTTAATCTATTAAATTTTCAAGACGGATATAATATAGAAATAAAAGAAAGTGGAATATGGAAATTAGATTTTAATTATTCTGGTAATTTTAACGTTGTTAGAAATGTTATTAAAATTTATTCAGATTGTGAGTTAATAATAAATAATGATTTGATTAACGAAAATATAATAAAAGTTAACGAGGTTAATGAGATTTATATATACAATAAGGCAAAAGTTAAGTTATATACTAAACATAAAGCTAATAATGCTTATTATCATTCATTTTATTATGTTTATTTAACTGATAATGTAGATTTAAGACAATTATTTTTAACGTTTAATCCTAAGTATGAAAAAACTCATATAAGGACAATATTAGATGGCATAGATTCTAATTATGCTGTTTATATGTTGGCAAAAACAGATAATATAGATCATGTAGATTATAGAACTGAAAATATTCATTTAAAATCTAATTCAAAAAGCTTAAGTGTATATAGATCAATTGTTAATGGAAGAAGTAGAAGTATATATACTGGGATGTTAAGGATAGAAAAAGAGGCCACTCATTGCGTAGCTTATCAAAATAGTAGAAATTTATTATTATCTAAAAATGCTAAAGTTAATACAATTCCTGAGTTAGAGATCCTAAATCAAGAAGTTGTTTGTACTCACGGAGCAGTAGTTAGTTCCCTAGATGAAGATAGTATATATTATTTAACCTCTAAAGGATTATCTAGACAAGAAGCTATTAAATTAATAACTGATGGATTTTTATTGGATAAATTATATGATAATTTTTCAGATAACATATATTCTTTGGTTTATAAAGAAATAACTAATGAAGAAGAATATGAATATATTTAGTAAAATCAACTATATATCAAAACTAATATAACACTATTCGTTGCTATATTATTTGCAGTAATATTAAGCATAATATTGGAAAATTCTTGTGATAAATAAGTTTAGTAATTTATTAGAAAGTTCTGTTAAAGGAGGTATTGTAAATATACTAGGAAAAGTATCAGATACTTTTGAAACTTCCTTAAAAAGATACATATATGGAGGTAATGATTCTTTTGCTTTTAATAATATCGCTGACGGGAATGATTATGATTATGGATTTTCCGTATATATGTAGATAGCTAAGGGTAAATTTTTTGTCACTTGATTTAGTATTGGTAATAATTAGCTTCTTCTTTTAGAGTTAAGTTTTTAGATTTAAAAATAAATTTTTTATATTTATAGATAATTTTTTCATTTTAAATATCAAACTTTTGATATAAGATACTTTATACTTTTTCTTTTTTTATCAAAATAAATCTTGTTTGATTTAAAAGGTTATTTTTTTTATTTTTTTTTTTTTTTTTTTTAGAGGTAAAAGGGATGTTTTTATAAAAATAAATTAATAGAAAAAATAAATTAGTATAAAATTTTTGGTTAATATGAAAGCAAAAGTTATAGAAAATTATAATGAAGTAAAAATATCAGCATTAACTCCTCTTTTTAAGCAATATTTAACTATAAAGAATAAGTATAAAGATTATATATTACTTTTTAGGGTTGGGGATTTTTATGAAACTTATTTTGAAGATGCTAAAATATTTTCTAATATAAATAATGTTGTATTAACTAAGAAGACTTTACCTGATGGATATTCTATTCCGTTATCTGGTGTTCCTTTTCACTCTGTTGATAATTATATAAAAAATCTAGTAAAAGCTGGTTATAAGGTTGCTATAGCTGAGCAATTAGAAGATCCAAAGGATGCTAAAGGACAAGTAGTAAAAAGAGATGTTATTCAGGTTATAACTCCTGGAACTATTATACAAAACGAATACTTAGATCATAGTACTTATAATTTTTTGATGGTAATAGATTATATAGGGGATGCTTTTATATTTTTGCTTTCTGATATAAGTGCTTTAAAAGTTTTTGTATCTAAAACTTATTTTAAAGAACTTATTAACTTAATTGATACTACAAAACCCTCTGAAATTATACTTTCTAATAGAATAGATAATAAATATCTTGAAAAATTAAATGAAATATTTAAAGTAAATAATATTTCTTTTAATACATTAAATGTAAATGAGATAGTAGGTGTTGAAGTAGATAAGTATTTATTTGATGAAATATCTTTATATACTTTGGAAAAAAATGATTCTACTTTAGCTTTTAAACTATTAATAAAGTTTTTAAATAATTCAATGATAAATAATTATAGATTTAAGGTATATGATTACATAGAAGGCGATACATTTTTAATAGATGAGAGTACTTTAAGGAATTTGGATTTAATTAATGCTAATCCTTGTTTGTTAAGTGTTATAGATAAAACTCTGACTCCTTTTGGTTCAAGGACTTTAAAACTTTTTATTTTAAAACCATTAAAAAATATAGAAAAAATAAAAAAAAGATTGGAAGTAGTTGACTTTTTTGTGAATAATAGTGGGTATATAATTTCAATAAGAGAAAATTTAAAACTTTTAACTGATATTGAAAGAATTCTCCCTAAATTTTTGATATATAAAGCTTTATTTAGAGAATTTTTAATCTTAAAAAAATTTTTTAATAATATAATAGATTTAATAGAATTATTAAAAGATATAGAAACTAATAATGAACTACCTTTACTTGCTAAAGATATTATAAACAATATTATAAAAAACTATATAGAAACTAAAGATATAGGGGAATTATTAAATAAATCAATTCTAGATGAAGCTTTTAAATATAATGATATAGAAATCTATATTAATAAAGGTTTTAATCAAAGTTTGGATGAATATATTGAAATCTTGTTAAATAGCAAGAAATGGTTAGATAGATATGAAAATGAGTTAAGAATAAAAACAGGAATAAAATCTTTAAAAGTAGGGTATAATCAAGTTTTTGGATATTATATAGAGGTAACTAAAGCTAATTTAAATATGGTACCTTCTTATTTTGAAAGAAAACAAACATTAACAAATGCTGAAAGATTTACTACTATAGAGCTAAAAGAATTCGAAGAAAAACTTGCTTCTTCTTTAGAAAAGATTTCTGAAATCCAGAGTTTAGTTATTTATGAAATAACCGATTATATAAATCTTAAGCAAAAATTCTTATTAAATTTAATTGAAAATATTGCTTTATTAGATATTTTTGTGAATTTTGCGTATGTTTCTATAGAAAATAATTATATAAAACCTAACTTAGTAAAAGAAAAAGTTTTAAAAATAAAAGGCTTAAGGCATCCAATATATGAAAAATATTTTGAATATTTTATAGATAATGATATTAATTTAAATGAAGATGAGTATGTTATGATATTAACTGGTCCGAATATGGGTGGGAAATCTACTTTCCTTAAAACAGTTGCAATAAATGTTTTGTTAGCGCAAATTGGAAGTTTTATTCCCGCTAAGCAAGCTACTATAGGTATAGTTGATAGAATTTTAACGAGAATGGGAAGTGGGGATGACATTATTAAAAAACGATCTACTTTCATGGTAGAAATGCTTGAAACTGCATATATTTTGGATAATTCTACTGAGAATTCTTTGGTAATATTAGATGAAGTGGGTAGAGGAACAAGTACTTATGATGGTATGGCTATAGCTTGGGCATTGTGTGAGTACTTTGCTAAAACTAAAAAATGTAGAACCTTATTAGCTACTCATTTCCACCAATTATCTAATTTAGAAAAATATATTAAAAGTATTAAAAATTATCATGTTGAAGTTATTGAAAAAGAAGACAATATTATTTTTACTTATAAGATAAAACCAGGGTTTGCTGATAAAAGCTATGGAATTCATGTAGCTAAAATAGCTGGAGTTAATCAAGAGGTTATTAATATAGCTCAAAATATTTTACAAAATTTCGAAAAATTCACTGGCATTAAAATTGTCCAAACTAAATTAATAAAATAATTTTATTGGAGGTATTTTATGGTTAAAAAGGAACCTAAAAGAGTTGTTGTTTATATTGATAATTATAGAATAGAGGGATATATGTATTTGATTCCTGGTGCAAGGGTTGTTGATGAATTTAATAAATCCAACCAGTTTATACCATTAACCGATTGCGTTATATATGATAATACTACTTCCTTGGAAATAGATAGAGTTAATTTTATGGTTGTTAATAAGAACAGGATAACTCTTGTTTTCCCTCCTGAAGAAGCTTACTAATTTTATTATTTATATTACTTTATATAAGTTAATGATTAATCATAATAACGGTATATTAAAGTATCAATTAAATGATTTTATTGTTAAAGAAAAGATTAACTTTTCTTTTAGTCATAAATTTCATTTTAAATTTATTAATTCTAAAGATTTATTGATAAACAATTTAAGTAATATATTATCTAAAAGCGATGAATTTAAAAATAAGAATTTATTTTTGTTTTTTATTTTAAAAAAAGAGAATGTAACTATATTTAATGTTTTGTTAAGATTATCAAAAATTCTTAAAATTCCTATTAAGGATTTCTTTTTTTTAGGAGAAAAAGATAAATATGCTATAACTTATCAGTCTTTGTTTATAAAAGTTAATTTAGATTCTATAAAAAAGATAATAAATGAATTTATAGAAAATTTTAATCAAAATTTGGAAATTACTTCTTATAATAATGATTTTAATTTATCATTTGTTGGGATAGTTTATAGTAGTTTAGATAGTTTAAAGGATTTATTAGTTGGTAATGAATTTTTTATAACGATAAGGAAGATTCCAATAGAATTTGAAAATATTTTAATAAAAAGGCTTGAGTTTTTAAAGAATAATTATTTACCTAATTACTATGATATTCAGCGATTTGGTAAAAGATTGATAAATCATATAATCGGCTTAGCTTTAAATAATAAAATGTATTATGAAGCAACTTATTTATTATTGTGTGTTTATTCTAATAATGAAAACTCTAAAGTTAAATCTAAACGAAAAAAAATTAAAGAACTATTATTAAATAATAATATTAATGAAGTTAAGGATTTAAAACTCCCTCAATATATGGACTTAGAAAAAGTATTTTTAAGTATTTTATTAAAAGAAAGAAATTATAAGAGGGCTTGGAAAGATTTCCCTTATAAATTCATATCCATCTTTAAAGATTCTTATAATTCTTTTATATTTAATTATAAATTACTTACTTTGCTAAAACAACAAAGTAATTTATTTAATATTATTTCTAAAAAAATAGATCTAAAGATACCTCAAGAAGATAAAAATTTTATTAATGAAAATATAATATCAAAAATTAATAATAAAGAAATAAAAGAAATTTTTCAAAATTGGGATAATTTTGAATATCTGTTTTATTATGATTTAAATTATAAGAAATTTAATGTAGATAATGGGAAGTATGAGGGTTATAGGGATTATTTTATAAAACCTATTTTAAAATATTATAAATTGCTTGATGATGATATATTTAATGGATATAAAAAATTAGAGATTAGTTTTTATTTACCTAAGGGGTCATTTGCTACTAATTTGTTCTATTACTTACTAAATTAAATAGTTAGATAATTAGCATTAAATAAATAGTTATTGGTATGTTTAGTTTTATAAAAAATAAAAGTAATGTTAATAATTTCAATTTTTTTAGATATTTATTTTTAGTTTTGTTTGTTTTATTTATTGTTAGTTTATTTAGTAAAAATTTTTTTATAGAGTCAAGGGATATTAATAAATTAAGTGTTAGTTATAATCTTTATTTTTATGGGGCTGTTGGGGGGATTGTTGATGGATCTTGTTATTTATTATCTACTAAAAATGAATCAATTATTGTAGATATTGGTTCGTTCTTTTCTAATGAATATGAAAAAAATTCCGATTATAAAATAAATAATAATTTATTCAATAATTATGAAATTAATTTTGATGATAATTTAATGAAATTAAAAGCAATTTTAATAACTCATGTTCATGATGATCATATAGGTAAATTACATTACCTTGTTTATGAATTATATAATATTGGTAATAAAAATTATAAAATCTATATGACTTTGCCAACATATAAAATATATATCACTAAATTAAAAGATATAATAAATTACAGTAAAATTCCAAAGAAATTTAAAAAAACTATTTATAACGAAATAATTCAACATATAAAAATAATTAAATTAAAGGAGTATTTTTATTTAACGGACAATATAAGGGCTTATCCTATATTAAATTCTCATATACCAGGATCAATTTCCATTTTATTAAAAATAAATAATAAAAATATATTATTTTCAGGAGATGTTGGAAATAATTTTATAATTCATTTAAATCCTATAGATTATAACAATTTAAATAGATTTGATGTAGATTATCTTTTAATCGAATCTACTTACGGAGATAAAAATTTTAGTTATATTAATCAAAACGAATATAATAAAAAATTATTAGATTTTTTAAATTATATTAATTATTTAGTAAGAATAAAGAAAAAAATAATTATTCCTGCTTTTGCTATCGATAGAACTCAAAAAATATTATTTACTATATTATATGGCATAGAAAATAATATAGTTCATAAGGATTTAAAAATAGCTATTGGGGGAAAGTCTTCTAGGGATATAACTATCGCATATTTAGAAATGCTAAAAAATCCAGATTATACCGTTTTCTTTAATGTAAATAAAATAAATTTTAATATTGTTAATAAATATAAGGGTATTATTTGGGATTTTCAGAGATTCAAGGAATCTGATTTTGATGTTTTAGATTTTAAAACTAAGGATTATGATATAATAATAACGCCTTCTGCTAGTGGCGGATCTAGTGATTCTAAAATTTTATTAAGAAAATATTTATATAATCCTAATTTTGCTGTAATAAAAGTATCTTGGGCTCCCCCTGATTCCCTAGTATCTAATATTTTTAAAAACTCTAATAATATATATAATAGAAATTATTCTGAAATATTTTCTTCTCATGCTGATAGTAATTATCTTTTAAGATATATCCAAAATTTAAAAAGTGTTAAAACTGTTATAATAACTCATGGAAGTAATGAGGCAAGGAATTGTTTAGAAAGAAAAATAAAGCAAACTTTTAAAAATATTAAAATTTTAAAGCCAAATTATCTTGATAAATTAACTATAAAATAATTTATAAAAAACATAAAAAAACAGTAATTTTTTATTTTATAATATAATAATAATTAATGGGTAGGGGGGGTGATGAAAATGAGAAAAATTATTTATTTGATAGTTTTTATATTAATCTTGTATTTCCTGGGAATTATATTAAGTGATACAAAAGCTAATAATGGTTATTTAAAAAATGGTTTAACAAAAAATTACTTGGAAAAAGTTTGGGCTTCTGAAAATAATAATGAGAAAATCTTCTTTATTTGTAATTATTATAAAAATTTGGAATCAAAATATAGCTCTATTTCATATTCCACCTTAATGTCTATTAATCCTGATAAATTTGATATTTTTAATTTTCATAAAATGATGAGTAATAAATCAGAAATAAGAGATTATTCAATTGGTAATTCTAAGATTGTAATAGATAATTATGGAGAAGGACTATTGGTTATTGATTTACTTAATAATAGTTCATATAGGATAGTTACTGAGGATCCATATAGTGGATTTCCTGCTATTTCACCTAATGAAAAGCAAGTTGCTTTTACTGGCTTATCTTCGGATTTTATAGCTGGGCGTTTGGATAGCGATAACCTTGACCTTTATATAGTAAATATTGATGGTTCTAATTTAAAACTTTTAGCACAAACAAAAAATGAAAATGGTATAAAGGGTGATGAAATATATCCCAAATGGAGCCATGATGGATTAAAGTTAGCATTTATTAGTTATTTTGAAGATTATACTAAACCTAGAACTGAAAGGCTAAAAAATTATTATTTTGCATTGTACTTAGTAAATCCCTTTACTAATGAGTTAAAAGAAATCTATAAAGCTAAATTAATTTTTGCTCCTATTGAATGGTCTTATGATTCTAATAAAATAGCTATTAGTGCTAAAGATAATGAACAAGATGATTATGAGATCTATGTTATTGATATTGCAAAAAATAATGTAACTAAATTAACAGATAATAATGTTGATGATTTTGTTTGGGATTGGGGGAGTAATGATAAATTAATTTTTACTTCTAAAGATGATTTATGGGTTATGGATTCAAATGGAGATAATAAAAAACAGATTACTAAAAGCAATGGAAACATAGAATATAGAAATGCTAAATGGGCACCTGATTTCTCTAAAATAGTAGCTCAAGGATATTATAAGCAACAAAGAAAAAGTGAAATATTCTTAATCGATTTAACTAATCAAAATAAAATTTCTAAATTAATAGGAAGTGATAACCCCTTTATTAGTTATTCACATCCAACATGGATAAGATTTAATAAATAAATTGAAAAGTATATATCTTCTAAAAGGAGAAATGAATTGATTTTTTCAAAATATTAGGGGTATTAATTTTTACATAAGACTTGGTATGAATTAAAAATTAATAAGAATGAAAAAGTTCTAAACTAAAGCTTCTAAAGTGATAATTAGCCACAATGAATCAGTAAAATTCCCACTTCTGTAATTAGTTCTTATTAAAAGGCGATAAAAAAGTCAGGAAAGATAGTTTGATATACACTTATAAATTAAAAAGCTATGATGGCTTACTAAAATATGGGTTTTGGTAAAATTGATCACAGAAAATATTTTTTAATGGTAGGGTTTATATAAATGAGATTTTGATTTTGGATTTATGCTAAAGAGAGGTTATTAAAATATCCTACTTTGAAAGAGGAGATTTTAGAATTCGGAAAATTGTTAAAATTATTTTATACAAAATAGATTGAGCAATTACTTAGGAAATAATTAACTAAAACTTATTTTAAAATGAATACCCTAACAGTGTGCTCAGCTAAATATTTATAAAGTATATGGTAAATCTGCAGAATGTAAAGTAGAAGTATAAAGTAGAATAGGCATCTTCCTAGAAAATTTATCAAAATCTTTATCGATAATAATTTACTAATTTGGTTTAAGAGAGTATATTTTTTGTTTTTAATTTTAAAAAAAGGAAAAATAGAGAATATTGATAATTTTATTTATAGAGGTGATTTTGTGAGTTGGGATCATAAAACAATAAGAAACACTTTCTTAGAATACTTTGAAAATAAAAACCATAAAGTTTTAAAAAGCTATAGCTTAATACCTGATAATGATCCTTCATTATTATTTGTAGCAGCTGGAATGGTGCCTTTTAAGGCAGAATTTTCTGGTAAAGTTAAACCTATGTATACTAGAGTAGCTACCTGCCAAAAATGTTTTAGAATGGATGATATTGATAATGTAGGTTATACTCTAAGACATCATACTTTCTTTGAAATGCTTGGTAACTTTTCTTTTGGAGATTATTTTAAAAAAGAATCAATCCATTATGCTTGGGATTTATTAACTAATGTTTATAAATTAGACCCTCGTAAGCTTTGGGTTAGCGTTCATATTCAAGATGATGAGGCAGAAGAAATTTGGAAAAATATAATTTCAAAGGATAAAATTGTTAGATTAGAAGATAATTTTTGGGGACCTGCGGGATTAACAGGCCCCTGTGGACCTTCTACTGAAATATTTTTTGAAAATTTTTATTGCTCTAATAGTAATTGTAAGCCTGGATATGAATGCTTAGAATGTGAAAAAAAAGAAAGATTTATTGAAATCTGGAATATCGTATTTACTCAATATTTTAAAAATGAAAAAGGAGAACTCCTTGATTTACCTCAAAAAAACATTGATACAGGAATGGGACTTGAACGATTAACTCGAATACTACAAAATAAATCTAATCAATATTACACCGATTTATTTTATCCCATTTTATCCAAGATAGAACAGTTTATTGAAAAAGATATCGAAAAAGTTTATCAAAATTTTAATCTTCAATTTGAGTTAAGTAATTATCTATCAAAAAGAGATATTTATCTTAATATAGTAGCTGATCATTTAAGGGGAGCTGTATTTTTAATATCAGATGGGGTTATCCCTTCTAATGAAGGTAGAGGATATGTTTTAAGAAAACTCATTAGAAGAGCTATACTTTATTCTAAATTCTTAGGGATTTTAAAAGAATTTAGTCATGAAATTGTTGATTCTGTTGTTGAAATTTTTAAAGATGTTTATCCAGAAGTTCAGCTTAGGAGTGATTTTTCTAAAAAAGTACTTAATTCTGAAGAAAAGGCTTTTCTTAAAAATATCTCTAAAGGAATTAGTTATTTTAATAGCATAAAGCAAGAATTAATTCAAAATAATATAAAAATAATTGATGGTAAAAAAGCATTTTATTTATATGATACCTTGGGATTCCCTTTAGAATTAACCATCGAATTAGCTAAGAATAATTCTTTACAAGTAAATATAGATGAGTTTCATAAAGAAATGGAAACCCAAAGAATTAAATCCCGACAAAATAAAAATGATATTAAAGTATTCTCTATTAACAAGGAATTTAAAACTGAATTTATAGGATACAATAAAATTAATTATGAAGGTAAAATTATTGGAATATTAAAAATTAATCCTGATAAAACTTTAGAACTGGTTAATGAAATTTCAAGTGAAAATATCCAAGATGATATTATTTTAATAACTGATATTACTCCCTTTTATCCTGAAGCTGGTGGACAAGTTGGAGATAAAGGTATAATTTATAATGACAATTTTAAATTTGAAGTTAAGGATACTCAAAAACATGTTGAAGGTTTTATATTCCATATTGGTAAATTAAATGGATATTTAAAATTAGGAGATCAAGTTTATTTAGAAGTGGATTTTTATAAAAGGAAACTAACTGCTATACATCATACTGCTACTCATTTGCTACATTCTGCTTTAAGGAAAATCTTAGGGCCTCATGCTTATCAAGCAGGATCTCTTGTAGATTATGATAGATTAAGGTTTGATTTTACCCACTTTCAAGCTTTAACTGATATTGAATTAAAAAATATTGAAGACTTAGTTAATGAAAAAATTTTAAAGGAATTGGATGTTCTAATAGAGTATAAGCCATTAAATGTAGCTTTACAGGAGGGAGCTATCGCTTTATTTACTGAAAAATACCCTGAAAATGTTAGAACTGTTAAGATAGTTGATAAGGATTTTATTTCTTATGAACTCTGTGCAGGTACTCACGTTAAAAATACTTCATTTATCGGTACCTTTAAAATATTATCTGAAAAAAGCTTGCAACTTGGGGTTAGAAGAATTGAAGCAGTTTGTAATTTATCTTTATTACCCATCTTTAATAAATTCTCTTATATTCTTAATGATTTAACATCCTTAACTAATACTGACGTAGATAAAATTAAAAATTATATTTCTAAATTAATTGAGGAATCTAAAAATTTAAAACAAAATTTAATTAACATTAAGAAAAAATATTATCAATTATGTATAAATCAAACTAATTTATTTTCCAAGAATGTTTTTAATTTCAATTTGTTAGAAGAAGATGATTTACTTCTTGTTCATGATTTAATAAAAACTAAAAACCCACTTTATTTTGGCATATATTATGTTGAAAATTTAAATAAATACATTTTTATTTTTAATCAAAATAACAATGATGAATTAATGCAACTATTTAATAGATATAATTTAAAGTTAATAAATTTAGGGAGCTATAAGAAAGTTGTTATAAATGACAGTAAAATCTATGATGAAATTATTACTCAAATAAAATTGAAAATAGCAACTTAAAGTTGTAATTAGAAATATCCGTAGTAATCATCCCCTCCAGAGTGGTTATCTGTATTAGTTTCAGGAAGGGATGATTCTAAGCCTGCGTCGGTTCCTGTATCACTATCACTTGTAGATTTATCTTTATTTAAATTACTTGTTCTTAAAATAGCAAATATAGTAATGATAAGACCTACGGATAAAATGCAGCAGAAAATGAAACTCATTAAAGCTTTAATTATAATTGCAGTTTCCATTTTATTTTCCCTTTTAAAAGTATAAAATTTTTATTTTAGGACTTTAATTAGTGATTTTTTAATTGTATTAGAAATATACGTAATCGTATTGTCCATCATCTGTACTGCTATCAGGATCGGTATGAGTTTCAAAGATGACTCTAAACCTGCATCTATTGCTGGGTTGCTTGTAGATTTTTCTTTATCTAAGTTACTATTTTTCCCCCTTATTAAATTAACTAATTTAGTTAATGCAGTAGTTAATATATTAACAATAATAGCTATTACTATTACAATTAAAGCTAAGGTACCATAAACTACAAATGGGCCAAAAACTAATGATAATGTTATTATTAATATTGTCTTTAAATCTAAATTTTCCATATTTATTTTCCCCCTTTTTTTTATTAATTAGTTAAAAAATAATAAAATTCCTTAAATTAACCTTTGTTTTATTAATTATGGATTACCGATGGGGATTAATCTAAACTGAGTTCAAGCAGAAGCTTACCTAATAGTATTAATGAATTGGCTGTAAGTATGTTACCCCAGATTTGATTATCATTTACAGTGCTATTTATATAGTAAGTACCAGTTGGGTTTGTTGTATTGATTTTGATATATGCTAAGTTATTATTGGGGCTACTTGTAGATGTTCCACTTAAATATAAAGTGGTGCCATTTAATTGAAGGTCATTTATATTTATTGCAAGATTATTATTATTTTGGTCTTTTAAGAAATAGCAATTAGCGGGGTTATTTAATATATCAAAAACAGCTAAAACGCTGTTATTAGCAGGCTGGGTATTAGCACCTAAATATACTTTGTTATTGTTAAATACTGCATCTAAGGGAGCTGCTACAAATGATTGCCCCCTTGGTGGAGCTATTGTTATTAAACTATTACTAACAAGTTGCCCATTTGTAGGATTTACTTTGAATAATATTAAATTATTAGTTCCTGTGCTTGTGTTTGTTTGCTCTCCTACTATTATTAAATTAGTGCCATCTGTTAAGATATCTGTAGCCATATCAGCTGTCTTATTGTTTCCATCTGGGTTTATTGTTGTGTATCTACTTGTCCCAAATGTGTTAATTAAACTACCATTGGAAGTATCAAACTTAAATATTATAACATTTTCTTGATTATTGTAACCTGCTGTGTATCCTACATTGTTAGTAGCATCTATTAATAATCAAGCTGGAGATTCACGATTTTCTCTATCTAAAACAACTACTCCTTGTATTGGTGATCCTGAAGAAAATGTATTATCTAATGTATTAGTGTTTTTTACCACTTTTGCTATGAATAAATCTGAATCTGTTCCATTAAGTGTTGAACCTAATACATATACATTGGTAGTATCTTGCTCTATATAAAGATTACCTAATTGGGCAGTAGAGTTTCCATTATTAAAATCAATTGTTAGTGGTGAATTAGCATTATTAAATGCATTATCGAGTTTATATACATATACATTGGGGTTAGCATTAGCTCCTGTTGGATGATCATTACCTGCTATGAAATAGTTAGTTCCATCAAATAATCCGTTAGCGAATTCGCAAAGTGCTGTATGATTAAAAACAACAGTAGGATTAACAGTGGGGTTGGCTTGGTTTAGGGTTATGTTATTACCACCTCCACCTCCACCTCCACCAACTACTCCACCAGGAGGATTTATTATTCCTGAAGAGCCTCCTGAATTACAGGAAATTATTGATAAGCTTAACATTATTGATATTATTAGTAATAGAGCAGTTGGAGTATAGATAGTTTTTTCTATTGTTAATTAGTCTTTTTGAAATTTATATTTATTTTTATTTGTATTTTCTATTTTAGGATGTTAGTCAAGGATTCTTTGTAGGTATTAAAATCGGTATCTGAAAATAGAACAAATCTTATTAAAACTATGTTTTTTAAATTAGGAAGGGTTTTTATGATAGCTTTAATAGCTATTTCAGATGCTTGCTTTACAGGGTATCCGAAAATGCCTGTAGATATTGAAGGAAATGCTATAGATTTTAACCCGTTTTTGTCTGCTAAATTTAAACAATTAATATAAGCTTGTTGTAAGTAGAATTCTTCTGGTTTATCTTGATTATAAACTGGGCCTAAGACGTGAATAACTTTTTTATTGGGTAGATTATAAGCGTTAGTTATGATACATTCAGAAACTTTTAGGGGGTATTTGTTAAGGTTTTTGGCGTTATTAATTGCTTCTATTTCTAAATCAGAACCAGCTTTCTTATGAATAGCTCCAGAAACTCCCCCACCTGCTCTTAAATATGCATTCGCTGAATTGACTATTACCTCAATATCCCCTTGTTCTGTTATATCCCCTTTTATTATCTGTATTTCTTTGTTATTTATTATCTTAGATAACATAAAATCATATTGTAAACGTAAAATATCTAATTTGTGCTTTTACATCATAATTATTAGAAATTTTTTTTAAAAACCCTTTTATTTTTTTATTTTTTAATTTTTAAAGTATATCATTTTAAAGAAGGATAAGAAGGTTTAATTAAAAATAATAAATATAGTTAAGGGAATAAAATGTAATAAAATTATTAAATATTAAGGGGAGAGTTTTTATGGATAAAGAAATAAGGGAATTATTAGAAAAGCAAATAAATAATGAATTACAAGCTTTTTATAATTATTTAGGTGTTTCTGTGTATTATCAATCTAAATCCTTAGATTATTTTTCTAAGCTATTTTATGAGCAATCCTTAGAAGAACACGAACACGCTATCAAAATCAAAAACTACTTAATAGATAGGGATCAAACTATTGAACTAATGGAAATAAAACCTGCTAAAACTAATTTTGAAAGCCTAATTGAACCTATAGAATTTGCTTTAAATTCTGAAAAGGAGGTAACTAAAAAAATATCATATATCTATGATTTATCTCTTCAAAAGAAAGATTATCTTACTGCTCAATTTTTAAGTTGGTTTTTAGAAGAACAAGTAGAAGAAGAAGCTCAATTTAAAAACCTTATAGATAAAATTAAAACTATTGATGATACTAATTTAGCATTCTTTTTATTAAATGAAAAATCAAATAAATAAAATTATTTAATATTATAAAAAATATGACTAATTTAAGCGAGATATATGTAGAGATATTGAATAATATAAATGATTTGGTTGTTATACTTGATAAGAGAACGAAAGAGTACATATATTATAATAATGTAGTAGAAGAATTATTAAAAAAAATAAAAATAGATTTTACAGAGTTAGTATATAAAGATAATTGTATATTGGATAACAGGATTTATCAAGTAAGAACAATAGAAATAAATGATTCCTTAGTTTTGATTTTATCGATAAAAACCGAAGGGTATGTTGATAATGAAACGGGGCTATTAAATGTAAATGGATTTTATCTAAAATTTGAACAGATATATTCTTATTTATATAGAACTAAGAAGAATATTATATTATCATTAATTGAAGTAGATAATTTTTATAATTTGATAAAGAATTTAAATTATAATGAGTTATTGTTTATAACCAAAAAAGTAGGGGATATAATTTATTCTTCTATTAGAAGTAATATTGATATAGTTGGAAGATTTTATCAGGATATATTTATTTTAGCTTTAATTGATGTTGATAAAGAAAAGGCACTAAAAATAATTAATAGAATAAGAGGGCATCTTATCAAAGTAATTATTAATAGTTCAGTACCAATTATTTTCTTCAACAAAGGCGATAAATTTTTTACTCCATAAATAGTTTAAATTTTATTTTAAATATTTCTTGTATATCAAAATTGATTAAGCCAAGTAGTCAGAAATCTTATGAAATCTTTCAGGAATTTAACGATACAACTAATCTAATCCTTCAAAGATTATCTATAGAAAAGAAAATATCTAACGGATTTAACAAAATAATAGATTAAAAATATATATTAAAGAAATCTTTTATAATGTCTAATAAATTTAATGCAACTAAAAAAGAAAAAAATTGTATAAAATCAAAATTCCCTGAAAAATAACTAACATAATCTGAATAAACCTTTAGATATCTATACTTAAAATCTTCATAGTTAATAGTGTTTATGAGATTAGATATATAATTTTTGTAAAAATCATTATCTTTTTTATTAATTTTTTTTATTTTAATAATAAAGAAATTGGATAATTTTGTAGGTATTAATCTTGAAGATTATTCAATTTTAAAATCTTTATTATTATCATTATTTTTATTTAAGTCAGAAGATTTCTTATTAATAATTTCACTGAGTAAATCGTAGTAAATTATATTATCCTTGACCTCTGTATAAAAATAAATATAATCTTTACTTTCTAAAATTT
>FWWM01004042.1_pt1 | contig 35002 bp, 29 predicted proteins | sample 2228351 | NCBI WGS metagenome assembly FWWM01 (sample SAMEA103939774, study PRJEB20133) | metagenome
ACTGACCCACCTTGACTAGTTGCATTTTCATCGTCTCCCTCCCCAAGCACGTTCTGGCGGTTATTTTACCATCAACGGTTTAGAGGGAGACTACCGTGAATCGGCTAAGCGCATAAACGGGAGCAGTGCGTTCGGGAGCGTAGAGTGCCAGCGCTTCTTGCAGGCTCGTGCGCCAAATGTAGGCTCCGCGGTAGTGGTCAGGGATGCTAAGCAAAACCACAGGGCGGTCGAGGGCTACTTCCCGAAGCGATTGAAGGGAACTTTCGGCTATCTGACCCGCCACCCGCCATGCGAAGGCGCTACTGAGAGTGCCCATACCGTAGCTCATCATAAACACACCGAGCGCTACCCTCTGCCAGAGCGTAGCCTTTTGATGGCTAAGCCACAGCCCTATCCCTATCGCCAGCCATACCGACGCCAGATAGGTGTACCGACTGTTTAGGGGATGCCAGAGGGACGGCTTGAAGAACACTACAGGCAACAGCGACAGTACGCACCAGACCCCCAACAGGCGATACCAGCCCCCGCATGCCTTGCTTGGCGCATGCACTCCTATCCCGACGATGCCAACCCCTGCCAGCAAAAATAGAGCGGTGTCGCCCCAATCACGCCCAAAGCCAAACAGAGGCGCAGGCAACACCATCTGCAGAAGATAGACCCCCAGATGCACTACTCCCCACCAAGGCTGGCGCACGACCTCCATCCCTTCAGGATAGCCCCCTATTCCCCCGACCACAAGCGTGCGCACAGCCAAGTACAGCGCAAGCACCCCAAACAACGGCAAAACCCGATACACCTGCGAACGATGGAGGCTCCATAGCCATATGCCCACCATCAGGGGTAGCAGGGCAACCGATTCTTTAGTGAATAGTCCTATCCCAAACGCCAGCCATGCCAGCCCATCGTACCACGACCAGCGTGAACGACGAACGGCTTCTCCCATGCAAATCAGGCTGATCAGCCCGAATGCGGTCGCAATTAGGTCAGCACGGCTGGCAATCCACGCCACTGCCTCCGCATGGGCAGGCAACAGCGCAAACACCAGCATGCTAAAAGGGGCAACTTGTGGCAGGCGCGCCAAGTCCACTCCCATCAGCCGTCCCCATCGCACAGCCACCACCCCTACTAACGCTACACACACCAGGTGCCACCCAATGCTCACCAGGTGCGAAAGGGTTGGGTTCAATCCCCAAAGCCGATAGTCCAGAAAGTAGTTGAGCGAGACGAGTGGGCGGTAGAACATCGTGCCCGGAGTCGTGGCAATTCCGAATGCACCTCTCTGCTGAAGGTTGTAAAAGATGAGGTAATCGTCGGCTACAAAGGGGGCATGAAGCCCAGGCAGGTAGAGCAGACCTGCAAGAAGCAGAATGCCCCAAAAAAGCCAACGGTACCTCACATCAGGCAGGATTCGCACCTGAACTTGGGAATCCTATCCCCGATGGTGACGATAGAGACGCTGACCCTCGGTCCGCTCCAAGCGAACTGCTATCTTGTCCTGTGCAACGCCACGCGCCAGACCGCCATTATCGATCCGGGTTTGGAACCCGAAGCGATTGTGGAATGCCTCCATCGCTTGGGCGACCCTCCCGTGCAGGTGCTTTTAGCCACGCACGGGCATTTTGACCATGTGATGGGTGTGCGCTACCTCAAAGCGCATACGGGTGCACCGTTCTGGATTCCTCAAGGCGAATGGGAGCTGTGGGCACAGCACGCACACGAACACCCCCCTTACTTGGGATTGCCCCTCATGGAGCCAGTACCCCAGCCCGACCGCTTTATTCAGGAGGGCGACCAGTTTCGGGTGGGCAATCTGGAGTTCGAGGTGGTAGCTCTCAAAGGGCATGCGCCTGACCATGTGGGCTTTCTGCTGAAAACGCACCCTCTGCGCCTCTTCTGTGGCGATGCTATCTTTGCAGGCAGTGTGGGACGCACCGACATCCCTTATGCCGACTTTGAGACTCTGCGCCACCACCTGCACACGCGCGTGCTGAGCCTGCCCGATGATACCATCCTCCTGCCTGGACACGGTCCTGCTACCACCGTAGGTATCGAACGGCAGACGAACCCCTTTTTGTAGGGGGTAGCACGGGCGAGACGCCCGTGCCACGAAAATGCTTATCGCACTTTGCCCATGCGCTTCATCGCCTCAAAGCAGAGGCGGATAGTCTCCATCGGGCTATGGGCGTAGGTCTCCTGCTCCACGATATACCACTCGGTTCCGCCGACCGTCTCACAGGCGTGGAAGAAGGCATCCCAGTGGACATCGCCCTCGCCAATAACAGCACTTGGGTTAGAGGCGGAATATTCCTTGCAGTGCACGGTACGCGCTCGTCCCGGATATTTATGGATAAAGGGTTCTGCGTGTGCTCCCCCGTGCAGAGCGTTTCCCGTGTCGATCTGCATGACCACATCGGGCGAGGTGTTGCTGAAGAAGATATCCCAAGGCAGTTCCCCATCGATCGGTTGGAACTCTATCCAGTGGTTATGATAGCCCGTGAAGAAACCGTAGGGTTTAAGACGCTCGGCAATCTCGTTGAACAGGTGGGCAGTCTCCAGCCACGCTTGTTTGGAAGCGGTACGCTCTGGAGGCAAGCCGGGCACAATCAGGTACTTACATCCTAAGGTCTGATGGAACTCTATCGTGCGCGGGAGATTATCACCCAAGAGGGCATCTAACCCGATGTGCGTCCCGCAACATTCTAAGCCGTTTTCGTCGAGCATTCGACGTAGGGTGGACGCATCATAACCATAGTAGCCCGCGAACTCCACACCTTGATAGCCAATCTGGGCGATTTCTGCAAGCGTGCGAGGTAGGTCTTGCTTGCAATCGTCCCTTACCGAGTACAGCTGAACTCCGACTTTGACGCTCATAGAGGAACCTCCTGTTGCCTATTCGTGCAGGAGCGAGCGGTTCCTGCTCCTTTTGCACGGGCGAGGACGCCCGTGCTACTTTTTGTGGCTTGGGCGTCTCGCCCATTTCGCACACGGGCAGGACGCCCATGCTACGGCTGAGCACACGGGCGGGGACGCCCGTGCTACGATGGGACTGATGGGCAGGATGCCCGTGCTACTCTGGCTTCTTGAAGCCGTGTTCGATTTTTTTCCAGTAGGTTTCGAAGTCGAAGTTCGGGCTATGGGCAGGCACATGGCAGGTCATGCACGACTCTTTGCCTGCCTTGCCCAAGCGATGGGTTTGGGGGTCCTCGACATGTTTGCGGGCGGGTCCGTGGCAACTCTCACAGCCGACATCCTTGAGGGTGGGGGTCTTTTCCATGTTCTGGAACCCCCCCTCAATATCCAGCCCGACCACATGGCAGACGACGCATTCAGGGTCTTTATCGTGTTTTTCGTCGATGAGGGTTTGCATGGCTTTGGCGTGGGCAGTCTTCTGCCAGATACGGTAATCTTCCGAATGGCATGGCATACAGGCGCGACTGCCCGCAAAGGCACTGCCGTTGGGTGAGGGTCGGCGCGGTACCATCGTCAGCAGGTTCTCTGCTTCCACGCGTGAGAGGTAGCCCAACTTCACGAGCGTCGTGTCGGGGTCATCCTTGAAATCCTCGGTGAGGCGTGTGTGAAGGACGCGCCCAATCGCCAAGGGCGAGTCGTTCACTTCTGCCACCCCCACAAACTTCGCATCGTTGCCTGCGAACACCAGCTTGGTTGTACCGACGGTCTTCGTGGGGAGTGGTCCATCGCCTCCTTGAGCGTATACAATTAGATGGAAGTAAGGATGCGCCTGAGCGATGCGCTTTGCCTCCTGCTCTGTGCCGTAGAACAGGAGGATACGCAGGTCGCCTTGCGTGCTCAGCGTGTCGCGCAGTTCGTCCAGTTTCTGTTGGGCAGGGATAACGCTCAGATTCGCATCATATTGGCGCAAGGTGTCGGCATACTGCTCTGAGATTAGCCCAGCGATGAGGATGTTTAGAGTGCGCCCGTTGTGGTTTTTTTGAACAACGGTGAACTCTGGGAACACGGGATTGCCACTTTCCAACACATTCCCGCACAGCATCGTGCCCTGAAACTGCTGTTGGAGGGCGCGCAGATAGTTCATACCGAGCTTGAAATCGTACTTACCCAAATTGAGCGCCTCGTAGCCCATCAGGTTCAGCATGTCGATAAGCGTTTCGGCTTTCAGCTCATCTTGGCGCCCCATCGCTTTGGTCAGGTCGCCGTTTTCCACACGCAGCAAGTTATGCTCTTTCGCCAGCTCTTTGAGGTAGGTCGCACGGCGAGGCATACCCCCTACCATCGGCTTGCTACAGCCACAGGGAGTAATGTAGCCGTTGATTTCGGAAGTGAATACGATAGCAAGCGGTTTACTGGAGATAGCAGTGGTCTCTATCGGACGATAAAGCCCCATCAACACCATCAGACCTATCGGCAACCCGAACCAGAGAAACATTCGCTTAGCCATACCGACACCTGAATAGATTATAGCATGGTTCGACAGGTGGGGCGCAGGATGGAGAAAAAAAACCATAGAATCTCGGCAAAATGCCCACCGATATCGAACCTACGGCTAAAGAAATCCGTCGATAGTTCCGATAATGCTGTCGAAATCCCTTTATCCCCCCATAAAGTGGGGCAGGAGGGGTTTCACCAATCGATTCTGATGGAGGTTGACGCTATGCCAAGAAGAAGTAAACAACAGCGGGTACCTGTTCACGAGCGTCCCGTGCCGATTAGCATCGCCAGCTACATCACGGGCGTTGAGACGCACACTCTGCGGTATTGGGAGCGTGAGTTCGCCGAGTTCCTAAACCCTGTCCGCACGAAAGGCGGACAGCGACGCTACCGCCCCGAGGATATCGAAGTGCTAAAAGAGATTAAGCGTCTGCTCAAAGACGAGCTGTATACCATTGCAGGCGCCAAGCGCATCCTGCGCGAACGGTTCCCCATCCAGTCCACCAGCAAGCAAACCAATAACGGACGGGGACATACCTCCTCTAAGACAGCGAAGTCGAAGAAAGCCGTTCGCACCTGAGGCGCCCATCCCGAAAGGAGGGGCACATCCTATGCACCCAGAGCAGTCTCAGTCGCCAGCACAGAGGATACGCGAACTCATCCTGCAAAACTGCTGGGATGAGGCGGAAGGGCTTCTCAAGGAGACCCTTCCCTGCAACTCGCAAGACCCCGAACTGCTCGCATGCCATACTTGGGTGGGTCTCTACCGCGCCCGCGAGCTGGACATCTACCCCATCGTGCTGGAACTGCTCTCTGCAGGCTATAGCGACCCCATATGGCTTAACGAGGTCGTGCTTCCCCTGCGAAACTACTTTGTGTGTATCGCCAATGACCCCAAACTGACCATTCAGACAACCAACAAAAGGCAGGATGGGCGCACGACTCTCCTGCAGTGCGCTCAGACGCTGGAAGAGTGGCTCCAGCGCCATCAAATGCCCCTTCCCAGTGAACCCATCGGCACGCGTATCTCGCTCTGTATGATTGCCAAAGATGAAGCAGAGTTCCTCGAGGACTGCCTCAAAAGCGTGCAGGGCATTGTGGACGAGATTGTGCTGGTAGACACCGGCTCCACCGATGAAACCGTTGCGATTGCTGAGCGTTATGGCGCAAAGGTGATTCACGCGGAGTGGCGCAACGATTTCGCCTATGCGCGTAATATTGCACTCCAGCATGCGACAGGCGACTGGATTCTGGTATTGGATGCCGACGAACGCTTGCGTAATGGTGAGGCAATCATAGAGGGCGCACGCCACCCACAGTTCACAGGCTACCTGATTGAGATTGTGAACCCTGTGGACTTCAATGACCCCGACCGTGTCTTCCTGCACCGCTATATCCGTATGTTCCGACGCCTGCCCATCTTGCACTGGGAAGGTGCCATCCACGAGCAGATTGTCTCGGATGACCCCAATGCTAAACTCAAGTTTGCCACCCTTGAGAAGGCGCAGATTATTCACTTAGGCTACGAACGCTCTATAGTAGAGCGCAAGCAGAAAGCAGAACGCAATATCGCCATCTTGGAAGCGGTGCTGAAGGAACAGAGCGACGACTGGTTCCAGCTGTACAATCTGGCGAATACGCTTTATACAGAGGGCGAGTACGAGCGCGCACTACCTCTCATCGAGCGCGCCTGCACCCTCAGCCCTGCAAGTTCCGACTGCACACCGCACAGCTGGTTCATCTGGATCGATTCGCTCACCAACTTAGGCAAGTATGAGGAAGCAATAGTGGTAGGACAGCGCGCTCTGGAACGCATTTCCGACCACCCCCTTATCTACTTTGCGCTGGCGGCCGCCTATCAATCAAAAGGGGAACCTGAACGCGCCTATCATCACCTGCAAAAAGTGCGCGAGAGTGCTGTTCAGAGTGGCTTGATTGATGCGGAAACAGGCAACCTGCGCGTGGGCAGTGGCTTCACAGGCGACCCAACCGTCGCTACCTATCGCTGGCACCACCGCATGGCAGAAGTGCTGATGGCGATGGGGCAATTTGAGGATGCGAAACCGCACATCGATACTTATCGTGCCCAACGCCCGCAAGACCCCATAGGGCTTATCTTGAGTGGGGAGTGGTTCCGCTTCCAAGACCAGCGCGAAGAAGCAGACGCCTACTATCAGCAACTCTCTGCCCTACCTGAGTTTTACGAGACGGCTCTCCAACTTCAGGCAAACCTGTGGTGGGAAGTCGCCCGCTACGACCGTGCCTATGAGGCGATTCGCCAACTGGTGCACCTGCATCCTGAAGAGGAAGCATGGTGGCATCGCTGGATGCACTGTGCCGAGCAGATGGGCAACCCCCAAGCCGTCGTAGAGGCGTTCGAGTGGCGCGCTCAACAAGGCTTGCCCGTGAATGCCGATATGCATGTCAACTGGGGGCGCGCCCTCTGGCAGATGGCACAGTACGAACAAGCCCTCGCCCATTACGCTCAAGCCATTCAACAAGACCCTTACAATACGAACGCCCTGCTGAATGCAGGCGATGCTCTCTACCAGTTAGGTGCCTACCACGAGGCGTCGAATGCTTACGCAGCCGCCTTAGAGCATGACCCTCAAAATGCCCAAGCTTGGTTTACTCTGGGCAACTGCTATGCTCGGCTTGGCGTTTATGAAGGCGCACGCCTTGCCTATCAACAAGCCCTGCAGATCGATCCTCTTCACAACGATGCTCGCCATAATCTGCAGGTGGTGGAAGAGATTATCCGCTCCACCGCTGCGTAGCCCGATTTTTCCCCAAAAACCGTCACGCAGACCGAATTTTTTTCCTAAATTAGGACTAAAGTCCCTTCTGTGCGCTTACCCCAAGCATGTATCATGAAAGCAAAATGCTTCCCCTACCAGACGAGGGGAACCGTGATAGGGCAAAACCCCCAAATTAGGACTAAAGTCCCTATGAAGGGGCTGTGAACTTTGGGTAAAATAGAGGCGTAAATAAATGGTAATAGCGTCTGGGAGCCGTAAGGTCATGAAGCTTTCATCCATCAGGGATACGTCCCTGCCGTGCCTGCCACCCCCGGGACGGGAATCGTCCCGGGGGCTTTTTTTAGAGCATCTGGAACTCTGGGCTGACGAACACAATCTGAAGCGCACCTTGTACCAGCTCGCGGTCGCGTCGTACCAAAGCAGGCACGCCTCCTTGCGACTGAAGGTAGTCCAGTAGTTTCTGTCGTGTCCCCTTTTCTAAACTGACATCCAATACCTGTTCAAGGCGGTCTACGAACTGGTCTAAGGCGGGCACACGCTGATTGCCGATAAGCTCTTGGAGGGTAGCAAACCCTCCGATTCCGCGAGAGGGCATCAGGAACTCGGCAAAGCGCATGCGTTCGAGCATGGTGGTGCTACTAATCCATGCGGTACCCCACTCCCAGCCCGATACATCGGGTGGATAGAGCAACGCCTGTCCGATTCGGCGCGTCCACTGAGTGGCTAAGCGCAAGTAGCCCAGCAGGGCGCGCTGACCGACGCCTGTAGAGAGCGCAAGTTCGCGAATGCGCCTGCCCATCCCCACTTGGCGCAAGGTGCCCACCACAAACTCGACAGGGCTTTTGATGCGCCTGCGCCAGTTGCGCTGGCTCCAGAAGCTCGAAGACAGCAGGAGCCGACGCATTAGCGCGCGTACGCTATAGCCCGACTCGCGGAAGGTCTGCGCCAGCGCTTTGACCACCTGCTCTTCTACAGGGTCCACATCGTTGATGAAATGGCGATAGAACTTGCGCGCCATAAACTCGGCAGTTGCAGGATGCTCGACCGCAATCGCTATGATATCGTCGCCTGAGAAGTTGCCCCGCTTGCCTAAAAAGACCTTCTCGCCTGCATCGTGCTGATTGCGATTGAAGATGAAGGCGTTCGTCACGCGGCTGAAAGTCCAGCCTGTGAAGGCGCGCGCCGCCTCTTTGATATCCTGCTCGGTGTAGTTGCCAATGCCCACCGTGAACAGCTCCAGCAGTTCACGGGCGAAGTTCTCGTTCGGCTTGCCCTTCACATTGCGCACCCCATCCAGCCAAACGAGCATAGCAGGGTCTTTACTGACCTCCAACACCAGCGTCTTGAAATCGGCTAACCCCAACCGCTGGAAGAGCTGAATCTGAATGAGCAGAAGCTGACCATCATTCACTTTAGAGCCTGAGGTGGCGAAGTGGTTATGCCAAAAGAGCGCCATCCGCTCTTGCAGGGGATTCTCGGTGGCTAACATCCGATAGAGCCACCAAGTGGCGACCATTGGAGGTTGAGGACGCGGTCGGTCGCCTTGAAGGAGCCGCAGCACCTCTTCGTCATGGAGGTCTTGGAATCGCTCGTCCCAGCTGAGCAGATAGTCGACTGCGCCTTCGATGCCTTTGGGTGCGAGGGCAGAGATTTCAGAGGCGTGCGCTCCCAAGCCTGCTCGCCTCAACAGGTGTCGTATCTGCTCTTCTATGGTTCGCATAGCCCATCCTCCATGCTCTTTGACGCTACGAATGAGGAGGTGTTCGCATTTACACCCCTACTGCCCCCCTTCTGAGCTTTCTTTTGCTTTCATAGCAGTAGCGCGTGTCGGGAAAGACCTTTTCAGGGTTTAGGCGGTCGTGGGGGTTGAACACCGCTTTCACGCGCTTCATCGTGTCGAGGTCGGCTTGGGTGAACATCTGGTGCATCATGGCACACTTTTCCACCCCGATTCCGTGCTCTCCCGTAAGCGAGCCCCCCTCGCGCAAGCAGAGCGCAAGAATCTCGTCCCCTGCTTCTACCACGCGCGCCACCTGGTCGGGGTCGGAATCGTCGAATAGGAGCACAGGATGGAGGTTTCCATCGCCTGCGTGGAACACATTCGCAAGCATGAGACCGTATTTCTGAGCAATTTGCCCTGCTTGGCGTAGCACTTGGGGCAGACGAGAGCGCGGAATGACCCCATCCTGCGTCACACAGGAGGGCGCAAGACGCCCCAGCGCACCGATTGCCTTCTTACGCGCCGACCACAGTTTTGCGCGCTCCAGCGGGGTGTGGGCGTGGCGCACTTCGCGCGCACGGTTCTGGACGCATATTCCCAGCACCCGTTCCAGTTCATCGGGCAGTTCCGCCTCCAGCCCATCTAACTCAATCAAGAGCACCGCTTCGGCATCGAGTGGGAACCCGTAGCCAAATGCCGACTCCACTGCCTGCAGGGTGAGGGCATCCATCAGTTCCAGTGCTGCGGGCACAATCCCCGCCCCGATAATATCGGACACCGTCTGGCTGGCATCTTCCAGCGTATCGAAGACCACCAACAGTGTGCGCACGGCTTGGGGATTGGAAGTCAAGCGCGCCACCACCTCGGTAACGATGCCTAAAGTACCCTCACTGCCCACCATTAGCCCCACCAAGTCGTAGCCGAACGGTTCGTCATAGTCTCCACCCAGTTCGACCAGTTCCCCATCGGGTAGAACCACCTGTAGTCCCGTCACATGGTTCACCGTGACACCATATTTGAGCGTGTGGGGACCACCTGAGTTCTCTGCCACATTCCCGCCAATTGTGCATGCACCCTGCGAGGAGGGGTCGGGAGCGAAATGAAGCTCCTCTGCTTGCACTGCGCGGGTGAGCTGGTAGTTGATGGCTCCTGCTTGGGCACGAAGGCGTCGGTTGCGGGTGTCCACCCACAGGATTCGGTTCATCCGACTGGTCACCAGCACAATTCCGCCATTGACGGCGAGCGCGCCTCCTGATAGCCCTGTGCCCGCCCCGCGTGGCACGATGGGCAACCCCATCCGATTGGCATAGCGCACCAACTCCACCACTTGAGCAGTTTCTTGGGGAAGTACGACGACCGTCGGCATCGATTTCTCGATGGTGTAGGCGTCGCAGTCATAGGTTGCCAACTGCACGGGGTCGGTAATGACCGCGTCCCGCCCGACGATACGGGCTAACTCTTCTATCAAGCGCGCCTCGTTCTCCATGTCTCTAAGATTGTACACTTTTTGGCTGATGGGCAAGATGCCCGTGCTACAAATGGCTGGGCATCCTGCCCTTTTTAAGGGAGATAGACACGGGCGTCTCGCCCGTGCTACTGTGAGCCTATTTGAAGTTCTCGGAGCCGTTGGGTGGTCGCCATCGGACAGAAGCGTGGTCCGCACATGCTACAGAAGGGGGCGAACTTGTGCGCCTCTTTTGGGAGGGTCTCATCGTGCATGGCACGGGCGGTATCGGGGTCAAGTGCCAGTTCGAACTGGCGGTTCCAGTCGAACTCGAAGCGCGCTTTGGAGAGGGCGTCGTCCCAGTCGCGTGCGCATGGAATGCCCTTTGCGATATCCGCTGCGTGCGCTGCGATGCGGTAAGCAATAAGCCCCTGTTTCACATCCTCAGCATTGGGTAGCCCAAGGTGCTCTTTCGGTGTCACATAGCACAGAAGTGCCGTGCCGTGCCATGCCACAATCGCCGCTCCAATCGCCGAGGTGATATGGTCGTAGCCCGGAGCGATATCCGTCACCAGCGGTCCGAGCGTATAGAAGGGCGCCTCGTGGCACCACTCTTGCTGAAGGCGCACATTCTCTTCCAGCAGATGGAGCGGGATATGCCCCGGTCCTTCTACCATCACCTGCACATCCTGTGCCCAAGCGCGCTGAACCAGTTCGCCCAGCGTGCGAAGCTCTGCCAGCTGAGCGGAGTCGTTGGCATCCGCCAAACAGCCCGGACGCAAGCCATCCCCAAGGCTGATGGTCACATCGTAGCGTCGGCAAATCTCCAAGACGCGGTCAAAGTGGGTGTAGTAGGGATTCTCTTTGTGATGGGTCAGGCACCACTCCGCCATAATCGCCCCGCCACGACTGACGATGCCCGTGATGCGCTTCTCGGTGAGCGGGATATACCGACGCAGTACACCTGCATGCAAAGTCATGAAGTCCACTCCTTGCTGGGCTTGGTGTTCCACAATATCCAAGAAGTCCTGCTCGGTGAGTTCCTGAACAGAGCGGACTTGGGTCAACAGTTGGTAGACGGGCACGGTTCCGACGGGCACGGGCGAATGCTCTACGATGGCTTGGCGAATCGTGTCCAAATCGCCCCCAGTGGAGAGGTCCATCACCGTATCTGCGCCCCAGTGAATTGCCACGCCCAGCTTTTGCAGTTCCTCTTCTACGCTGGCTGAAAGAGGCGAGCTGCCGATATTGGCGTTGATTTTGGTGCGGAACCGTTTGCCGATGACTGTCGGCTGAAGGCTATAGTGGCGAATGTTCGCGGGGATGATAGCGCGTCCACGAGCGACCTCCTGACGCACCAGTTCAGGCTCAACACCTTCGCGCTCTGCACAGAAGCGCATCTCCTCGGTAATGATGCCCTGTCGGGCATAGTGCATCTGCGTTACGACGCCTGTCCTACTTCGCAAGTACTCAAATCGTTCCATACTGTTTCCTCCTTGCGCGGGGGATACACGAGGTGCGACAGCGGTTCGTGTGAGCAGATGCCCGACAGTTCCCGCCGCGTTCCCTCCGCCGGTATTATCCGTATCAGGTTCAAGGGGTTTCTCCACGAACTGCTTCGGTTCAGTTCGCCATTCGGAGATCTCAGCCGCCTGATGGCAGCACCCCCCGCGGCTGGCTTAGAGTATACCTCTAAAGAGGAGTCGCAAGAAGGTAGGGATTGCTATCCCTCTTCTACCGTTTGTTTCTCGTGGCTGGGGTAGTTGCTCTCCCGACCAGCTAAAAGAGGCTTCTCATCGGAGGATTCGGCGGTGGCAGGCGACGGTTCAGGTGGGGGATGTGCGGGTTCACTGGTTTTCGAATCGGTCAGTGCCGACTCCAAGAATTCTGCCTCGCCATAGAAGTAGAGCAATAACCGCTCCACGACGAGCTTAATGCTGGTTGCCAACGGCACTGCGATGAGCATGCCCCACAAACCGCCCACACTGGCACCGATCACAATCGCTATCAGCGCCGCGAGTGGGCGTAAACCGACCGCGCCCCCAGCAATACGCGGGGTAATCAGCAAGTCAAACGCTGTGTTCAGCACCATCGCGCCCGCCACTATCGCAACTGCATGCCATACCTTGGACAGGGAGAACAGGAATAGGAGCGGATGCGCAGGACCAAAGATGAGCGTAAAGCCTGCAGAGCTGAGGGCTATCAAGAACGCCCCGACATAAGGAATTGGGTAGAGCAAGCCTGCCAGCACGCCCAACAGCACGGGGTTCGGTGCACCCATCACCCAATAAAACACCATACTCACCATCCCGTAGGTGAGCGCGACGGTCGCCAGTCCACGAATATAGCGGAAGAAGACACCGCCAATCTCGCTCATCAGGCGACCCACGCCCTCCCGCTGGGCAGGAGGCACCATAAAGAGAAACGCCTGACGCACTCTGGGCATATCCAGCAGGAAGAAGAAGGCACTGAGCGGTATCAGGATAATCCACAACACCTTCGAGAGCGCGCCCAACAGGGTGTTGAGGAAGGCGCGCACATAGCCCGAAGCGTTCTCCATCAGAAACTCGTTTGCACGCTTCTGCAGGTTGACGGTGAGCGCATCGGGCAACTCCTTAGGGTCAGTGGGCAAGCCCAAGCTGGCAAGCAGTTCCTTGTTGTTCTCGATCCATTGGGCGCGCTTCGGTATCTCCTTTTGAAGCACCGTCCTTGCATCCTCCACCCAGCGGTTTACCGTCTGGCTCAAGGGAGTGTTGTTGGCTTGGCTAAAGGTATCGATCAAAAGGCGCGCTTGGGTATAAAAAGAGGGCACAATCAGCACGCCCAGCGCAAGCAGAAAGAGCAGGAATAACAAGAACACATTCAAAATGGCGCGGATGCGCGACATCCCGCGTCGGCAGAGCGCCTCCACCAGAGGATTCAGCAGAAGCGCAATCACCCCTCCAATCATAAAGGGCACGAGCGCCCCTCGCACGGTATACAAGAAGTAGAGCAGAACCGCCACGAGAAGCGCCCAGCCCAGCACGCGTCCCCCCACAGCACCCGACCGTAGGGCGAGCACAACGCCTATCATCCCGCCAAACAGCACTCCCAGCCCTATCCCCGCTAAGAGGTAGAGCCACTCAAGACGCACCTCAACGCTCTGCATAAATGGTTGAAAGACAGGGCACGGGGTTCCGTGCCCTGTCGAGGTTTAGCCCTCTTCTGTGCCGAGGTCGTCACCGGCTTTTCGGGCGAGCCGTTCGCGCACCGAGCGCACCGTTTCGCCCCCACGCTCGTAGACCTGGTTGGCGAGTTCACGCACCTTCTCAGACAGGTCGTGCATGCGCTGGCTAAGGTCACTTCGAAGCTCCTCCCCAGATTTGGGGGCAAAGAGCAGACCAATCAGCGCACCGATCAACACTCCCAGTCCGATTCCAGCAAGCAGATACAGCAGTCCACTGCGTTCATCGTGATTTTGCATCGGTCATCCCTCCTTGTTGTGGGTTGTTTCGGTTGCCTCCCCTTGAGAGGCGGTTTCTTGCACGGGCGAGACGCCCGTGCTACTCTGGGTCTCCTGCACGGGCGAGATACCCGTGCTACTCTGGGTCTCCTGCACGGGCGAGATACCCGTGCTACTATGGGTCTCCTGCACGGGCGAGACGCCCGTGCTACTATGGGTCTCCTGCATGGGCGAGACACCTGCGCTTCTTTCCGCCGTTGGTTCGGCGGAAATCTGGTTTGGGGAGTGTGCAGGCTCCACTTCGTAGACGGTGGGGCGCGCGGGGCGGCGACGCTTCTCTATCTGACGGAGAAGCACCTGTCCCCCGAACTGGATGCTGGTATGAAGTATTCGCCCCAAGAGCCGTGCGGTCTTTTCGGGTAGGCGACGCACCTTCGCCCCAATCTGGTCGGCAACCTCCAGTTTATGGCGCAAGTTGTCGGATACATAATGGAGGTTCTCTGCGGTTTCTGCCAGCTCGTGCAAGGTGCGTTGCGCCTCGTCGAGCGTTTTGGCGGTTCCTCGCAGGGTTGGGATGGTCTCCTCTAACACCTGCGCCAATCGGAGGTGAAGGTCGTCCACGCGCTGGCGGATTTGGGGCACCTGCTGGCGAAGCACCACTGCGAGCGCAATCATAGACCAGCACAGCGCTCCCAGCGTAATCACCATCAGCACAATCAGAATCATCAGTAGCGTATCGGTCATTCGCCTACTCCCACGAGCATGCTCTGCTCCTTGTTGGCTTCTGGCGCCACCTCCAGCATGAACGGTTGCACCAGTTGCAGGGCGCGCCGAACGGCTCGGTCGGTGCTTTCGGGGTCTATCTCAGGGTCCGAAGCGGAAAGGATAGTCCCTCCCCCGACCACCGTTTCGCCCTTGTAGAAGACCGCTATCTGTCCTGGCGTAATCGCGCGCACCGGGGTGTCGAACACCACCCGCACGACATCCTCCCGCTCTGTTGGATAGAGAGTTGCAGGAGCAGTAGGCATATTATACCGAACAGTGGCTTGCACTTTCATCGGTCGCTCCAAAGTGGGGATACTGCTCCAGACGACCTCGCCCACAAGTGCCTCGCGCTCGTACAGCTCGTCCTCTGTGCCCACGATAATCGCATTCTCCTCGGGAAGGATGCGCAGGACATACATCGGGACGCCTCCTGTGGGGATGTTGAGTCGTCTGCGCTGACCGACGGTGTAGAGGGCAATTCCCTGGTGCTGTCCCAGTATGCGCCCGTGGCGGTCGCGTATCTCGCCGGGCTGGAAGGCATCGGGCGTCACCTCGCGCAGGAACTGATGATAGCCTCCCAAGTGGGCTACGAAGCAAATCTCTTGACTATCGGGTTTCTCGGCTGTCCACAGCCCCCACTCGCGCGCCAGTTGGCGGGTCTGCTCCTTGCTGAGCATATTCCCTAACGGGAACAGTGTGCGCGCTAACTGCTCTTGGCTCAGCATATATAGCACATACGACTGGTCCTTCTGCTTATTGCGGGCACGCAAGAGGTTCCAGCGCTGAGTGTGGGGGTTCCAGCGGATGCGGGCGTAGTGCCCTGTTGCGACATAGTCGCACCTTAGTTCGTTCGCCTTCTGCAAGAGCGCATCGAATTTTATGAAGCGGTTGCACTGCACGCACGGGTTCGGGGTGCGCCCGCGTCGGTACTCCTGAATGAAGTCCCGAATCACGGTGTCGGCAAACACCCGACGGAAGTTGAGCACATAGTGCGGAATGCCCAGTCGACGCGCCACGCGCCGGGCATCCTCCACAGCGCCCAGTGAGCAACATCCTCCATGGCGTGGGTCGGGGTGCGACTCCTGCCATATCTGCATCGTGACGCCAATCACTTCGTAGCCACGCTTCTGAAGCAGAACGGCAGCTACCGAACTGTCTACACCCCCACTCATCGCCAACAACACGGTTCCACGCTTGCGTGCCATAAGACTTCAATTGAAGTATACCTGAAGAAAGAGGCGTCCGTGCAGAGCGTGGCTTGGGCATCCTGTCCATTTAGCACACGGGCGGGACACCCGTGCTACGATTAGGCTTGTGGGCAAGGATGCCCGTGCTACAGTGGCTTGGGCATCCTGCCCACACAGTAGCACGGGCATTCTTGCCTGTGCAAGAGCGTGGCTTGATCCCGCTCAGGAATGGAGGATCTGCGTTTTGTGCGTTCATTTTTTACCTGTGCGATGTGCCTATCTGTGTCCTCCCTCTTCCTTTCCAAGCCCTCATCCCCCCAGCCCCCTTCTCCCAGTGGGAGTGTTCAGATCGGAGACATCGTGGACAGGTGTTCGGAGACATCGTGGACACCTTTGAGGTAAGTTCCATCGTCCAGTCTCTCAACACGATGTCGCTCTCTGCGCTTCCTTCCCTTGCTAAAGGGGTATGCTTCGAACTCAAAGGGCTTCTTGTTCCGCTCTTGAGCGAAAGGAACGGTTTTGTTCAGGTAGGAAAGGAGCGGGGTACGCACCTGTCCACCATGTCCTGGGTCTGTACACACCCTTGGTAAGGGGGGAATCAAAGGGGGATAAAAAGGGCTGGGGGTGAGGGCTGGTCTCGGTTCCCCCCGTTGACGGGGGGAACCTGCAGGAGGGGGGTCAAACAGAGGAACTAACACCCACTTCCAAAGTTGAACAGCACGTTCAGCAGGTCGGCATCGTCCACAATCCCATCGCGGTTCACATCGCTTGCCAGCGCATTACCCTCCTGTCCGAAGTGGAACAGCACGGTGAGCAGGTCGGCATCGTCCACACAGCCGTCGGCATTCGTGTCGCCAAACCGACGCACCAGCGCTATCGCCGTGATTTCGGTAGAAGAGCGACCAAAAATCGGGTGCCAAGCATCCAGAGCGTGGCTTATGCGAACGAAGTGCGCCTCTTCCAAGTGGACAGGCTCGCCTGTGCGCCCGTCTATTGCCCATTCCAGTTTGAACGGGTCGCCCCCAGCCGAGAGCCCTTGAATGCCCGGCGTGTGGGGGTCGTCGGGTATCAGCGGATGCCCCAAGTTCGTGATGGGCGCGACATCGGCATAGCCCACGATAGGGGGGCACACCGAGCGATTGCCATACCATTCGGAACCCAACGGGAAGCGCGGGGTGCCGTTCTCGTCGCGTGGGTCGGGATTGGGAGGCAACAGCAGATACCACTCGGTCTGCTCATCGGGCACGCCCGAGCCTGAGCGGTCGACCCCCACCTCCACATAGCTCGGCTCCACCCAAGCAAAACAGGGGTTGCCCCCCACATAGAAGGCGTTCCCGAACACAATCAGGTCGTAGCCGTCGGGGTTGTGGGGGTCTACCCCTGAGGGCAGGTTCGCAATCGGGCGTGCAAAGCCCACCTCCACGAACCCACCCCAGCCGAACGAGAACAGTTTCGAGTTGTCGGGCTGGGTAGGGGTGGAACCCGGCGCAGGAAACCCCAACACATTTTCGGGATTCGTGTTGAAACCGGGCACGCCGTTCACTCCGCTGGCGTTGTAGACGACCGTAGCGAAATCCTGCAAAGTGAAGTGTCCCCGATATTGGGCGTGTGCCTCCATCAGAAGGCACACGCTTAGCAACAAGAGCGCGCGCATCTTACGCCCTCCGCCTACGCGCCAGCAGAGCAAGCCCCGCCGAGAGCAGAAGCAGGCTACTCGGCTCGGGTATCGGGGTGATGGCGAATAGCCCACCTACCTCTGTGAAGGAGCCGTCCACGATGAGGATGCCATCGCCATCGAACGGCTCGAACCGCGTGCCAAAGTAGGCAAGGCTCGTGGGGAACGGGAACCCTCCAGAGAAGGTGCCAAACGGACTGGCGGTTCCATCCCGCAAGAGCGTAAGCGTGCGCTGGGTGGTGGCTATTAGGTCGTTCTCCGAGTCGAACACAAAGGATACGACGCCCGAACCGTTGCCCCCCGCTAAGGAGAGGATGTCCACCAAGTTCACGCCCACGATAAAGCCGTTCCCGTCATAAAGGGGTTGGTAGCGGAATATTTGCCCAGGATTACCTGCGAAGTTGGGGTCGTTGGTATCGCCTGCATACAGAAGCCCGTTAGAGAACCCCAGCCCGCCTGCATAGCCTGTGCCGTAGCCGTCCACCAACACACTCACAGAGCCGTTGGTAATCGCAAAGAGGCGGTTGCTGTTCGGTCCGTCGGCTCCTATCGCCAGCACTTGGCTTCCGACGAGCGTGATATCGGCAACATTTGGCAGGCTTCCCTGAGGTGCAAGCAGGTTCACCGTGTGCGTGGTCAAGTCCCATTCCAGTACGGTGTCCAGGTCGCCGTTCTCGGCAAAAAGCAGGGTGTTGTCGTTGCGCCAAGCCAGCCCCCCAAAGAACTGCCACTGGCTGTTGGAGAGGGTGGTGATGACTTGGCGTCCTTCGGGTGCGATACGGTCGTACACGGTGATGGTGGCACCGCCGCCGAACTGCCCGCGCGCAACCGCCAGTTTGCCAGAGGGGCTAACCGCAACAGCGCCGCCACTCAACTGCAGGTCGAAAGTGCGATACCCGGTCGGAGGCGTATAGCCTGAAACTTGCGACTGACTGATGGGCGCCAGAGAGAAGGCGCATAGCACCAAAACTCCAATCCGTAAATAAGCTCGCATGCCTGACCTCCTTTTCTGCGAGCGCGACTGTAAAAACAAAATCGCGCCCGACTTTTGTCAGGCGCGCTCAGGAGAGTGCGAGTGTAGCCGAATGCGTACACACGCGTGTCCTGACCGCACCCCTGTGCTCGCAGGGCGTCCCCAAAAAGTGGGGAACGCGGTCGACCGTAGCCGGGCATTCGGGCTTGTCCCCTCAGAGGGGCTTACCGTTGCGGCACAGCGCCGGACTCTCACCGGACTTCCCCCGATATTTCAGCCCCAGCACGACCTGGGGCGCATACGGTCTTATGCGTGCAACGCAATTATACCCTAAATCTCGCGACGCCCGCTAAGGGCATAGCCCAGCGTGGCAGAATCGGCGTAATCGAGTTCGCCCCCTACTGGCATTCCATAGGCAATCCGTGTGACGCGTACCCCCAACGGCTTCAGCAAGCGCGCTAGGTAGAGTGCGGTAGCATCCCCTTCTACCGTAGGAGGCGTCGCTAAGATAACTTCTTGCGGAGGCGCGTGCTTGACTCGCTCGATTAACTCGCGCACCTTCAGGTCTTCGGGCTGTATTCCTTCAGCAGGCGAGATAAGCCCATGAAGCACATGATACAGTCCCTGATACTGTTCCAGACGCTCTATCGAGACCACATCGCGCGGGTCTGCGACTATGCAGAGGAGGCTCTGGTCGCGTTGAGGGTCTTGACAGATTTCGCACAGCTCCTGTTCGCTCAGGAAGAAACAGCGGGCACAGAGGCGCACGCGCGTGCGCGCTTCGATAATCGCGTTCGCAAGCGACGCCACCTCCTCTTCAGGGCGACGCAGGAGATAGAGCGCGAGCCGTTGCGCCGAGCGCGGTCCGATGCTCGGCAACCGCTCCAGCTGAGCAATCAACTGGCGAAGAGAGGGTGGAAACAGCATTGTTTAGAAGGGCAGTCCGCCAAGCCCCCCAGTGAGCTTCTGCATGCGCTCAACACGAATAGTCTCTGCTTGGTTCTGTGCCTCACGCACCGCACTGACTACCAAATCCTGGAGCATATCGGGGTCGCTGGGGTCGATCACATCGGGTGCAATCTCCAGCGCAATCAGAATCCCCTTGCCGTTCACGGTCGCTTTCACCACGCCACCGCCTGCAGTCGCTTGCACTTGGAGCTGGTCCATCTCCTCTTCAAAGCGCTGGGCTTCCTCCATCATCTTCTGCGCCTGTTCCATCAACTGACGCATCTGTCCACCTGGGAGCCTTGGCATCCTCATCGTTCGTCACCTGACGCGAATTGTACCCACTCGGTATAATTCCTCTATGCGTGCACTGATTGGGCTACTCTTAGTGGTGAGCCTGCTAACGGGTTGTGGAACCAAAGAGAGCAAAGCTTCACAGGAGTCGCTCTTCCAACAGGGGATTAAAAAGCTGGAGTCGAAGGACTACGAAGAGGCAGAGAAGCTCTTTCATGCCCATGTGGCGCAAGCGCCCAACCTTTCGCGTGGGCTGGCGGAGGTCTATCGGGCTTATCTCAGAGTGCGCGCCTACGAACCAGCCTACCGATTTCTCCTGCAGTACGAACCCCGTGCTGACGAGATAGTCGTTAAGATCGACCGTTCCGATTACTATCGCGCGCTTGGCGAGACCGCCTATTTTGCAGGGCGACGCGAAGAAGCATTTCCATGGATGGAGAAATCGGTCGAATTAGACCCCCAGAACCATCTTGCCCTCAATAACTATGCCTACGCCCTTGCAGAACTGAACCGCGACTTAGATAAGGCGCTTGCTATGGCAGAGCGCGCTGTGGCAATCAGATCGAATCAGGGCGCATATTACGACACTTTGGCGTGGGTCTATTTCAAGCGAGGTGAGTATGAGGAGGCGTATAAGAACATTCGGATTGCGGTTCAAACTGCTCCTGACAGTGCAGAATTGCGCTATCACTACGCTGAAATCCTTGCCAAGATGGGTCAGCGTGAGGATGCTTTAGTGGAGCTTGAGAAGGCGCTGGCACTCCAGCCGGGGCATGAAGAGGCGCGCGCCCTGCGCCAACGGCTATTAGGAGAGCAAAAACAGTGAAAGTTCTCTTGGGGCTGTGGCTCTCGCTTGCCTTTGTAGGTGGCTTTGCAACTGAAATAAAACTGCCAACCGTTGCCCTGCAAGGGGTGCCTGTCCAAATAGAGGTGCAAGGGGGCGCGCCCTCCGCCACTCTGAATCTGGAGTTTCTCGACAGCACAGGGACCCCCCGTTTGACTAAGCAGGAAACGCTCTCATCAGAGGGGATGCTTAGCACCGAGATTCGCCTGAGCCAAACGGGGGTTCACCACTACCGCTGGCGGATAGGGGAGCACAAGGGGGAAGGTTCCCTGCGTGTTATCCCTGCGTGGTGGAGTCTCGTGCCTCCTATCGTGGCGGTGATGCTGGCACTCCTGCTTCGGCAGGTGGTGTTGGCGTTGGTAGCAGGCATCTGGATAGGCGCATGGATGGTGTTCGGAGGCGACCCGTTTAGCGCGCTCTTGCGTGTGGTCGATACCTACCTCCTGAGTGCCTACGCCGACCGCGACCATCTGCAGATTATCGGCTTCACTCTGCTCATCGGGGGAATGATCGGCATTATCACCCGCGCAGGGGGACTGCAGGCACTTATCCGCCTATTCAGCAAGTGGGCGAATACACCCCGACGCGCCCAGCTGATGACCTACTTGATGGGCTGGCTCGTCTTCTTTGACGACTATGCCAACAGCATGCTGGTTGGCTCTACGATGCGCCCTATCACCGACCGCCTGCGCATAGCCCGTGAGAAGCTCGCCTTTCTTGTGGATGCGACCTCCGCCCCTGTAGCGAACCTCGCCCTGATTGGCACTTGGATTGGCTTTGAAGTGTCGCTGATTGCCGACAGTTTCAAAGCCAGCGGGGTGCAGATGGAGCCTTATTGGGCGTTCATCGCCAGCCTTCCCTACCGATTTTATCCGATTCTGATGTTGGTGTTCATCCCTGTGCTGATTTGGCTGGGGCGCGATTTCGGTGCGATGTACCGCGCCGAGGTGCGCGCCCGCACGCAGGGTAAGGTGCTGGCAGATGACGCCTCCCCTCTTGCCGACTACGAAAGCGCGGAACTCCAACCCCGAACCGAGGGGCACATCGGCAGTGCGCTCCTACCGATTTTGGCAACGGTCGTGGCAACGCTGGTAAGTATGGTCTACACGGGCTACCACGCGCTGGGTGAGGGGGAACCCGCTACCCTACGCACCGTCCTCTCGAATGCCGACTCGTTCAAAAGCCTGCTTTGGGGTTCCACCGTAGGCTGTGGCGTGGCGGTGCTGACCGTGCTGGCGACCCGCACCCTCAGTCTTCGAGCGACCTTCGACGCATGGCTGGGCGGACTGCGCATGATGTTGCTGGCGGTGGTCATTTTGGGGTTGGCGTGGAGCATCGGTCAGGTCTGTGAGGAGTTGCACACGGCGAACTACTTGGTGCAGGCACTTCAGGGGAGTTTTGCGCCCGCGTGGCTCCCTGCACTCACCACGCTGGTTGCCGCGGGGATTAGCTTCGCTACAGGCAGTTCGTGGGCGACGATGAGCATCCTGATGCCCCTAACGATCCCGCTGGCAGTGAATTTGACCGTTGGGATGCCAGCGGAACAGCAGAGTTTCTTCTTGATTGCTTCGCTTTCCTCGGTGTTGGCAGGCGCAACCTTTGGCGACCACTGCTCCCCTATTTCCGATACGACCGTGCTCTCCTCTATCTTTACTGGCTCTGACCATATCGACCATGTGCGCACGCAGTTGCCCTATGCGTTAGTCGTGGGGGCAATAGCGTGGGTGATAGGAGATATTGGCACGGCACACGGACTACCCGTGTGGCTTGCGCTTCTTTTGGGCGTGTTGAGCGTAAGCCTGATTGCGCGGGTTTTTGGAAAACCCCTTCCCTGCCCCCCTAACGAGGGGCAGGGGTGAGGTCTCTCGCCCTTACTTACCGCCGAACTTCTTGTAGGTCGCCTCGTCGACGAACTTGGTCAGTTTCTGACCGTTGTACTCGGCTTTCAGAGCGTAGCGCACCTGCTTTTTACCCGATTTGGTGGTGCGCTCGTACTTTTGGGTCTTCACCTGATTGTCAGGTACCTCGACCATCTTGCGCTCTTTGACGCTAAAGAACTGCATATGCCTCCCTCCTATGACTGAGATTTTACAGGTGGCGCGTTTGCGCCCCTGCAGAGATTTTGTTCTATACCGCCTCCATGATTCCTGCTAACTTCACCTGCAAATTGGGGCAGATTCGGGGCTAATTGAGGGATTTTTCGGGGATAAGGTCTATCACGGCGGGCTTCCACCCCAGCTGTCGGAGGGTCTGAAGATAGTCATCGGGCGTGAGCGTTTCAGGACGGCGTCCTGTAAGCGCCACGATGACCCCTTCCATCACATTGGTGGCAAAGGTCTCGCCTTCGATTTCAGGGGTGGTGGTAATGACCCGCGCCACCTCCGCTTGGCGCAGGAACTCCAAATCCGCCTTGCGCACCGTGTTGGTGATGACCTGCTTACCAGGAAGGCGGTCGGGCATATATTTGCGAATATAGTGCCAATCGCCCGCAATCACATCTGCTTGCTGGAACAGATGCCCAGCACGCGGGGTACGAGTCTCCTGCTTCTCGCCTGTCGGATAGAACCACTGGAAAGGCAAGCGAGTGATTATCGGCAACAGGATGCGTCCTAAAAAGCGCACCGTACGATAGGAACGAATAGGAACGGGCAAGCCCACCGCAAACACCAAATCGCCATAAATAACTGATTTCGCAAGGTGTGCCAGCTCTTGAGCCATCCCGAAGCGGTCTACAGCCGAGACCAACAGCACAGTGGCGTTGCTGAAGTCGATAATACGGTGCTGATGGAGCCAGCGCACAACCTCACGCTCTAAAGTGTTCTTGAGACCGCTCCCATCCACTACGGGCGTGCATTTCGCTACCGAGACCAGTTTCTGAATCGAGCGGAAGGTGTAGCGACGGTCGTCAATCCAGATATGGAGGTCTGCTCCCCCGATACCGAGCGCGTCGACCTTGCCGTCCAGCTCGGCAAACAGCTGCTGGAAGCGTTTCAGGTCGCCATTCGTGCCGATGCGCTCGATGAGGAACGGCTCACCCTGCAGAACAATCTCACTGCGCTTATCGCGCTTGGAGGAACCAAGACTGACCGAGACGATATGCTTCATGCTTGCTTAGCGATAGTTATTGAACAGCTCGCTGACCGACTCGTCGCGATGGATGCGCATAATCGCTTCTCCAAGCAGGGGCGCAACCGAGAGGCGCACCAGCTTATCAAACTGCTTGTGAGGCGGTATCGGGATGGTGTCGGTACAGATGACCTTCTCGATGAGCGATTCGGCGAGCCGCTGCGGGGCGTTGCCCGAAAAGACGGGGTGCGTGCACGCTGCGATGACGCGCTCGGCACCGCGTTTGATGAGCGCCTCGGCTCCTTGCACCACCGAGCCACCGGTGTCGATCATATCGTCGATCATAATCGCGATACGCCCTTGCACATCGCCGATAATTTCCATCACTTCCACTTTGTTTGGTTCGGGGCGACGCTTGGCGATAATCGCAATCGGGGCGCGCATCATCTCCGCGAGGGCACGGGCGCGTGGAACACCCGCCACATCGGGCGACACAATCACGATGTTCTGGTCTGCGTAGCCCTCTTTGATGAGGTAGTCGGCAATAATCGGACCTGCGTACAGATGGTCGACGGGGATATCGAAGAAGCCTTGTATCTGTTCTGCATGGAGGTCGACGGCAATCACGCGTGTGGCGCCTGCTACCGTGATAAGGTCTGCAACTAATCGTGCCGTGATGGGCTCACGCGGTTTGATTTTCTTATCTTGGCGTGCATAGCCATAGTAGGGGATGACCGCAGTGATTCGGCGTGCGGAGGCGCGTCGGAAGGCATCCAACAGCACCAGCAGTTCCATCAGGTTATCATTCACGGGAGCACAGGTAGGTTGAACCACGAACACATCCATCCCGCGTGCGCTTTCCAGCACCTGCACGCGCACTTCGCCGTCCGAAAAGCGCGTGCATATCATCTGTCCAAGGGGTCGTCCTATGTAATCGGCTATGCGCTGAGCCAGCTCGGGGTTTGCATTTCCACCAAACAACAGAATCTCTTGCCCATTTTCTGCTGACCTATCCATCGTTCCCTCCTGCGCGTTGCGCTTGCTCGGCTTGTTGCTTTAATGATTCTCTGCGTCGGCGCACCCATCCTGCCTTGTTGGTCTGGTAACTGCGGGCAATTGCCAGCGATTCAGAGGGCACATCGTCGGTGATAGTACTGCCCGCAGCGATATAGGCATCATCCTCAATAGTGAGCGGTGCCACGAGGGTCGCGTGAGAGCCGACAAAGACGCGCTCGCCAATCACCGTGCGATGCTTGCGCACCCCATCGTAGTTGCAGGTAATCGTGCCTGCACCGATGTTCGAATCGCGCCCCACAGTAGCGTCTCCCAGATAGGTGAGGTGAAGCACTTTCGTGTTCTCGCCGACCTCTGTGTTCTTAATTTCCACAAAATCGCCCACACGCGCCCCGCGTTTTAGCACAGTGCCCGGACGCAGGTGTGCAAACGGTCCTACCGAGACATCCGATTCGATCTGCGCCTGAATAATGTGCGAGCGGAACAGGTGGCATCTGTCCCCTACTGTGCTATCCTGAAGCACCAAATTGGGACCCAAGATACAGTTAGCACCGACTGTGGTCGCGCCTTTGAGGTGGGTGTTCGGCTCGATGACGGTGTCTATGCCCAGTTGCACGGTCGGCTCGATGTAGGTGGTGGCAGGGTCTACAATCGTAACGCCCTTGAGGCACCACTCTTTGAGCAGGCGCATGCGCAGGGCGTGCCCCGCCTGTGCCAGTTCCCATCGAGTGTTGACCCCCATTAGCAGGCTGGGGTCGGGTGAGAGCCAAGCTTCGACCTTGCCCCCCTCTTGGGCAATCAGCCCGATCACATCGGTGAGATAGTATTCCCCTTGAGCGTTCTGATTGCCCAGGCGTGGGAGCATACGACGGAGGGCATCGACCTCGAAGCAGTAGAAGGAGGTGCAGACTTCGCGAATGGCTTTCTCCTGCGGAGTGGCGTCCTTCTCTTCCACGATACCCACCACGCGCCCTTGCGCATCGCGCACGATGCGTCCGTAGCCTGTGGGGTCTTCCATCAAAGCGGTGGCGACTGTCGCCTGCGCGTTTGTGGTCTGGTGATGGTTCCAGAGGGCGCGTATTGCGTCTGCGGTCACGAGGGGCGAATCGCCCGCAGCGACCACGACATCAGTGGCATCAGGGGGAATATGGGGCAGAGCTTGCATACACGCATGTCCTGTGCCGAGCTGAACCTCTTGGATTGCGTAGTGATAGGGGGGTCCCAAAGCCGATTGAACGCGGTCTGCCCCATGCCCGACCACGACGATAATCGGGTGAATGCCTGCCTCTTCTAATGCGCGTAGAACATAACGGGTTAGGGGTTGTCCCAATAAGGGCATCAAGGCTTTAGGATGCTCCGACTTCATGCGCGTGCCCTTCCCTGCTGCCAACACAATCCCAACCGCGTTTTGCACTGGTGGACTCATCGAACATCTCCTTCGGGAACGATAGGATTATACCTCTTTGTGGAATTCGGGCGGAGTGTGGAATAATCTCCCTGCGAATTGAGGTGCTTTCATGCGGGTGCTGATAGCCGAAGACAGCAAGGTCTCTGCGAAGGTGCTGGAGCGGGCGTTGCAGCAGCAGGGATACGAGGTGGATATCGCCTATGACGGGGCGCAAGCGTGGGCGATGTTCCAGCAGAACCCCTACCCCCTTGTCATTACCGACTGGGAAATGCCTGAGATGGACGGGATAGCACTCTGTCGCGTCATTCGACAGCGATTCCGGCACACCTACAGCTACCTAATCATGCTCACAGCACGCGACCAGAAAGAGGCGAAAATTGAAGCATTAGAAGCAGGAGCGGACGATTTCCTTACCAAACCGTTAGACCCCGTGGAACTGCGCGCTTGTCTTCATGTGGCACAACGCATCTTAGAAGCCGAAGCGCGCCTGCAGGAACAGAACGCGCGTCTGAATGAAGCGTTAGAAGAGCTCCAAACCCAGCATGAGAGCCTGCTCGCTACCCAGCAACTGGTTCAGCTTGCCAACCGTCGGTTTGAAGAGCTGTTCGAACGCATCCCGATTGCATGCTTTACCTTCGACACGGAAGGGGTACTGCACGAATGGAACCACTCGGCAGAACAGCTCTATGGCTATCGTAAGGAAGAGGTGCTTTTCCGTTCGATGTTCGAGCAGGTATTCCGCGAGGAATCGCGCACCCGTATGGGCGAGCTAATGCGCATGGTGTTGGGCGGTTCGGTTCTACAGGGCATCGAATCACAGGATTACGATAAAGAGGGCAACCTCCACTATGTGCTTCGGAGCGCCTATCCCTTGCGCAATCCTGCAGGTGAGGTCGTGGGGGGATTGGTCTCGGTGGTCGATGTTACCGAGCGTGTGGAGTACGAGCAACAACTCAAGCAGATGAATGAGTACCTTCAGAGCCTCGCAATCACCGATGGGTTAACGGGGCTTCGGAACCATCGTGCCTTTCAAGACTTTCTGGAACAGCGATTTGCCGAGTCGCGTCGGTACAATCTTCCGCTTTCGCTTATCCTGCTGGATGTGGATAAGTTCAAGCAGTATAACGATACCTACGGTCATCAGGCGGGCGACGAGGTTCTGCGCCAAGTGGCGAACATTTTGCGCGAGAACGCTCGCGAGAGCGACCTTGTGGCACGCTATGGAGGCGAGGAGTTTGCAATCGTGCTTCCCCACACTGCTTTAGAGGAGGCGCGCCTTGTGGCAGAACGGTTCCGACGCGCTATTGAATCGGCAGAGTGGAGCCTGCGCCCCATTACAGCAAGTTTCGGTGTCGCCACCCTGACGCCCACCATCCAAAATCGCAACGAGCTGATCGAATGGGCAGACCGTGCGCTCTATCAGGCGAAAAAGCAAGGGCGCAACTGCGTTTGCACTGCAAATCCCGAAGAATTCGCATCAGAACCGTATGCTGCGTAGCAGGAAACTTTCTGCACGCATCGAAACACTAAAATAGTGGAGCGGTAGACGAACGATGAAGCGGATAACCCCTAAAGTAAGCGCAAGAACGAAGGCTGAGGCGAAGGTAAGTCCGCAAGCCAGTGCCGGGATGCAGTTGCTGGCGTATCTGCTCACTCGCAACAACGAGGAACTCGCCAAGCTCGTGGAGCAGGAACTCGAAGAGAACCCTGCCCTTGAGTTGAGTGAGGAAATAACACCTCCCACAGAGCCCCTGAATGTCTCTATCACGGTGCTTTCTGGGGACGAATCGCCCATCTCGGCGGAAGATAGCTTCAACCCTCAAGATGAGGAGCCAGAACTTCCTGTGTGCGCTCCCCCTCTGGAGCTTAAACAGCATGTGTGGGGTCAGCTCCAGCTCGTCATCACCCCACAGGAACATCCGATTGCAGAGTTCTTGGTAGAGTCGTTGGACGAGAAGGGGTATCTCAAGACCGATGTGGAAGAGGTGGCGCTCCATTTCAACTGCTCGCTGGAAACGGTAGAGGCGGTGCTCACAAAACTCCACCAGTGCGACCCGCCCGGCGTGGGCGCACGCAACCTGCAAGAATGCCTCCTTCTGCAACTGGATGCCCTCCTGAACGACCCCAGTTGGCAGAGCCAGCACGAGTGGCTTCTGAGCGTACGCAAGGCAATCCAGATAGGATGGGACGAGATGAGCCGAGCCGAATGGCGGAAACTCGCTTCACGCCTCAAGGTCGACGAGCAGACCGTAGAGGCGATGGTCCGCTTCATTCGGAACGAACTTTACCCCTATCCCTCCGCAGGGTTCGAGGTGGCGTTTTCCGCCGAGATTGTCTCCTCAATCCCCGAACCCGATATCGTCGTGCGTCTTAGCAAGGCGGGTTTTGAAGTGGAAATCCGAGGCTACAAAAGTAGCCACTTTCGGATTAGCTCTGCCTACCGAGAAGCGCTTCATACCCTTCGCAACGGGAACCGCCGCGCCGAAAAGGATGAAGGAGAGCACCTGTATCACTATCTCAAGCGCGCTCAGACCTTCGTGCAAGCTCTCCAACAGCGCGAGCAGACCCTCCGACGCATTATGAATGCGCTCGTGCGCTATCAGCAATCGTTCTTCTTTACTGGCGATGGACGCTTCCTCCAGCCGATGACCCGCGCGCAACTTGCCCAACTCACAAGACTGCATCCTTCCACCGTCGGGCGTGCCGTGCGCAATAAATGGATTCAACTGCCCAACGGCGTGATCGCCCCGATGGAGGTATTCTTCAACCCTGCCTACCGAATTGCGCTTCTGATTCAGCAGATTCTGAACCAATACGAGCGCCCGGAGCGTCCTCTCACCGATGCCGAGATTGCCCACAAGCTAAAAGAGATGGGCATTCAGCTTGCGCGCCGAACGGTGAGCAAGTATCGTGCCCGCTACAATATCTATAGCTCCCGTTGGCGAGGGCGTATGCGAATTGCAGGATAGATAGTCTTGCTCAGCATGGCGGTGGGCGCCCAGACGAGGGCATTAGCCCCAACTGCGGTCCCGTCGGGTATACTCTCCCTCATATGGAGGTATAGATGCCATGCACATCAAGGAGCAGTTCGATACGATTGTTGCCCGCTGGAATCTGCTGAACCATCCCTTCTATCAGGCGTGGAGTGCAGGCACTCTGCCTGTGGACGCCCTTCGCGACTATGCTCGCGAGTACGGAGCCTTCATTCAGGAACTGCCGAACGGTTGGCTAAGCCAACACGATGCCGAAACTGCCCACGAGGAGACCGAGCATATCGAACTATGGGAGCAGTTCGCAGAGGCGCTGGGCACATCATTAGGGGAAGCGCAAAAACCTGCGGTGCGCGCGCTGGTCGCTACCGCACGCCAGCTGTTCCGCAACCCCGTAACGGCACTGGGCGCGCTTTACGCTTTTGAAGTGCAACAGCCCGCTACCGCTCAGTCGAAACTGGAAGGGTTAGACCGCCATTACGACCTTCCTGAGGGAGTACGCCCTTACTTCATCGTCCACTCTGCCAACCACCACGAGGCAGAGAAACTGCTGGCGCGCCTACAAGCCCTCTCCCCTGACGACCAAGCCCGCGCGCTGGAAGCATGTGAGCAGATGTGCCAAGCGCTCTGGAACGCCCTCACCGACCTCACCCCAGAAACGGTCTGCTAAAAACATAAGCCCCCGTTCCCTTTGCGGGAGCGGGGGCTGGCTTCTTTAGGATTACCGCTCGACCTGCACCTTCACCGTTTTCGGTTTCGCCGACTCGGCTTTCGGCAAGCGAATCTCCAGCACACCGTTGCGGAAGATTGCCTTCACCTTCGACTCGTTAATCGGTACGGGCACGGTGTAGGAGACGGTGAACTTGCCGTAGCCACCCAGTCGGCTGATGTAGTGCGGGGTCACATTCTCGCCCTCGATGAGGGGCTTGCGCTCACCACTCACCGTGACGGTTCCGTCGGCAATCTCGACGGTCAGGTCGTCCTCCCGCACACCCGGTGCAGTAACGAAGAGCACAAACTCCTCAGGAGTCTCGTAGACATCCAAAGCAGGCGAGAACTCGACGGTCTCAGCCGTCAGTGTAGGACGCAGGTCGAAGAAACGATTGAACAGCTCATCCATCTCTCGGCGGAATCGCTCCATTTCACGGAACGGATTCCAAGCTACTACCGCTTGCTCAGGCTCTCGTCGTACTAACGCTCGCATAGCCTTGCACCTCCTTAGAATTTAGTTTATCTGCGGAAGGTCTCTTGAGTGCCTTCCACTCAATCATACGAAAGGCACCTCCATTAAGTTCCCGACAGACGCCCTGAATTCCATCGAAAAACGCGGTTGTGCGGGCAAATACCCAAGCCACCGCGTAGCACGGGCGTCCCGCCCGTGCGCTACTTGGACAAGATGCCCAAGCTACGAACCGTCGCCCGTGTTCCTTTCCCCAACCCCACCGAGTATAATTCGGCTATGCGCCAGCTGGGACTGCCGATGGACGACTCGCAAACTACCCCTTCCCACGAGCGCAACATCGGGACACTCCTGTTCGGAAGCGACCCGACGCCCCGAATCGTGGCGGTCGAATCGCTCAACGGTGGGGTGCGTCTCTACCTGCGTGAAGGTGAGCGACTGGTTGTCCAAGAGGAACCGTTCCAGCCGTGGCTTCTGAGCGACCGTCGTGTGATGATGCCCGATGTGGAGTGGCAGGAACTACAGGGCGATTTTGGCGAGCGCAAAGCTTTGCGCTACCTTGCTCGGTGCGCTCATCGCGACGCCTTCGAGAACCTGCGCCGAGTGCTTCGAGACGAGCATGCAGAAGTGCTTGTGTTCGGTTCCATCCCGCGCCAGTACCTGATGCTATCGGGCAAGACGCTGTTCAAGCAGATGGCGTTCCACGAACTGCATCGCCTGCAGATAGACCTCGAGACCGCCACGCTCACCCCTGATCAGCCCGACGCCCATATATTAATGATTGCGCTTACCGATAACCGTGGGTATGAGGAGATTTTAGAGGGAGACGAACCCCGCATGCTCCTCCAGTTAGTGGAGCGCATTCGCACGCTCGACCCCGATGTGATGGAGGGGCACAACCTGTTCGGGTTCGATATCCCGTACCTTGTGGCGCGTGCCAGAGTGCATCAAATCCCGTTGGAGTTGGGGCGTGATGGCTCCTTATTGCGTCAAGGTTCTCCGCGCTCCTGCGTGATTGGCGCCAACAACCGCACCTTCACCCCCGCCTATGTACACGGACGCCACCTGTTAGACACCTACCTTGCAGTTCAGCGGTTTGATATTGGGCGGGGTGAGCTGGAGAGCTACGGTCTCAAGGAATCGGCTCAGCAGTTGGGTATCGCTTTAGAAGAGCGTATCTACTTAGAGCGCGAGCAAATCCCCCACCTATGGCGAACGGACCCCGACACCATACGCCAATACTGCCTGCAAGATGTCCACGAGACCCGTCGGCTTGCCGAGCTGGTGCTTCCTACCGAGTTCTATCAATGTCAGATGCTTCCCGACACGCTTCAGAACTTGGCGACCATCGGCACGGGCGAGAAGGCGAACCTGTTGTTCGTGCGCGCCTATCTATCGGCAGGGCACGCCATCCCAGCCCCCGAGACCCCGCGCGACTATCCGGGCGGATACACCGAGGTGCGCCGAATCGGGCTAATCCACCATATCGTAAAGGCTGATGTGGAGAGCCTCTACCCCAGTGTGATGCTCCACTATCGTATCAAGCCCAAGGTGGACACCCTCGATGTGTTCCTGCCGATGTTAGAGGAGCTGCGCAAGCGTCGGCTGGAAGCCAAAGCGCGCGCCAAAACGAGTCAAGGACTTGAATCTGCCTACTGGGACGGTCTGCAAGGCTCCTTCAAGATACTCATCAACTCCTTCTATGGCTATCTGGGCGCGCCGTTCCACTTCAACGACTACGACGCAGCCGAAGCCGTCACGCTCAAAGGGCAAGAGATTGTGAAGCACATCGCCAGCGAGATTGAACGGCTCGGTGGGCAGGTTATCGAAATCGACACCGATGGCGTCTACTTCCATCCGCCAGAGGGCGTCGAGACCGAGCAACAGGAGCAGGCGTTCGTGGCAGAGGTGGGCAAAACCCTGCCTGAAGGCATCCGATTGGTACACGACGGACGCTACAAAGCGATGCTCTCGGTGAAGACCAAGAACTATGTGCTTCTGGGGTACGATGGCTCGCTTACCTTCAAAGGGGCTTCGCTACGCTCACGGGCAGATGAACGGTTCGGACGCGAGTTTCTCAACCGCGCAATCGAGTGGCTCTTGGAAGGCAAACCAGAACGGGTCTCGGAAGAGTATATCCGCCTCGCCCGTGCTATTCTCAACGGGGAGGTGCCGATTGAAGACCTCTGCCGACGCGAACGCATCACCGAAAAGAGCAGACAAGACCACCACCAACTCCGCCACCTTGCACCCCGCTTCCAGATAGGCGACTATATCATGGTCTACCGCCGAACCGACGGCACTCTGGGCTTGCTGGAAGAGTACAACGGGGATGAAGACCGCGAACACTATGTGGAAAAACTCTACAAGTTCGCCAGTCGCCTTGAGGAGCTGTTCCCCGACTTTGAACACCAGTTTCCCAAACCTCAAACACTCATCCAAGCGGAAAATCAACCGAGCCTATTCTAATCTGCACATGGTACAATACAGCGGGTGAATCTAATGGAAGATTGGCAATCGATTGCTCAGTTGTCGTTAGACGAGTGTAATCGCCAACTCAGGGCGGTTTTTCAGGTGACCTCTGCTCTGTATAGCCACTCCAAGCAGGGATTAAGTCCAGCCGTGCTCGATTCGCTGCTGAAGCGCACTTTACAGGTGGCACTTGAGGTAACAGATGCCGATGCGGGCACGCTCTATCTGCACATTCCTGAGCGCAAGACCCTCTGCCTCCGCTATGTGATTGGGGAGAAGGCAGATGAGTTGACGGGCTTGGAAATTCCTGACGACAAGGGCGTCGTGGGAAGCGTGTTCCAAACGGGCGAATCGCGCATCACCCCCGATGTGAGTCAGGAGCAGGCGCACTTGGCAGAAGTGGGGCAACGCGTGGGCTACGAAACGCGCAACATGATTACCGTCCCGCTCCGCGATGTGGAAGGCAAGCCCATCGGGGCAATCCAGGTGCTGAATAAGCGTACGGGCAACTTCAACGAGAACGACCTTGGCACGCTGTTCGTGGTCGCCACGCTGGCAGGCACTGCAATTGAGAACGCCCGCATCCAAAACGAACGCCAACTGGCGACGATTGCGCGCCTGCTGGGGAACATCACCCACGACATCAAGAACATGCTGGCTCCTGTGCTCTTGAGCACGCAGACCATGCAAAGCCTCTATATGGCGTTCGAGGAACGGTTCAGCCATGTCGTGCCCTTCTTGGAGGAGCCGAACCGCTCACTCATCAAAGAGGCGTTTGAGGAGTTCGACGGCTACTTCGAGGAGACGATGGCAATCCTCTTTGAGAGTGCGGAACAGCTTCAAAGGAGTGTGCGGGAGATTGCCGATACCGTACGGGGCGCTATCGAGCCCCCGAAGTTCGCGCCGACCTCGGTGAATGAGGTGTGCGAACGGGTTCTGTTAGCACTCAAGCCCGTCGCCCAACAGCGTGGCGTCGAGCTTCGGTTGGACACGAAGCCCGACCTGCCGATTGCTGATGTAGACCGCCACCGCCTCTATAACGCCCTCTATAACCTGGTGAACAACGCCATCCCCGAAACACCGATGGGGGGTTCCGTCACGGTGCGCCTCAGCGCGCAGGTTGGCGGTACCTTCCCTGAGGGCAACTTCCTCAAGATAGAGGTAGCCGATACAGGGCGTGGGATACCACCTGAGGTGCTGGCAACACTCTTCAGCCCGCAAACCATCTCCACCAAACCGGGCGGTACGGGCTTGGGCACGCAGGTCGTCAAAAATGTGGTGGACGCGCACGGAGGCACTATCAGCGTCCAAAGCGAGGTCGGCAAAGGCACGACCTTCACTCTCCTCCTGCCTCTTGAGCGCACCTCCGAATCGTAGGATGTATTTAGGGAGTGGAGGGGCAGAACTCTTCCCTCCCGCCCTGATAAGGGTACACGGTTCAGGTTCACTTTCTATCGGTTCACCCGCATTTTCGGGGAACAATTCCCCCCTCCTTAAAGGTTCCCCCCGTTGACGGGGGGAACCGAGAAGAAAGCAAGGTTCCCCCGTCAACGGGGGAACCGAAAAAAAAATTGATTGAATGGTTCCCCCCGCAAGCGGGGGGAACCGAGAAGAAAGCAAGGTTCCCCCCGTCAATGGGGGGAACCCAAAAAAGCCCTCACCCACGCCTGCCTGCCCTCTCCCGACGCTTCGGGCGAGGGAGGGAGCCACGCTCCCCTCTCCCGCAGTGTGCTTACTGCACGACAGTTTTTCGTACTTGTGCCTGAGGTCGGCTTCTGTTGGGCAGGGCAGACACGGGGGTCTGCCCCTACAGGCAAGGCGATTTGGTAGGGGCGCACCCCCGTGTGCGCCCGTTTTCTTGTGCCTGAGGTCGGCTTCTGTTGGGCAGGGCAGACCCCCGTGTGCGCCCGTTTTCTTTTCTCCCTCAAAAAGTGTCGTGCAGTAAGCCCGCAGTGTGGGAGAGGGGCTGGGGGTGAGGGCTACAAGGGACTACTGCTGATTGGGGCGGGCAGGTTCGGTTTTAGGGCGTTCGGGTTCGGGGTGGTAGTGAATCCCCTTCTCCTTCGGCTGTCCGTACAGTTCAGGATGGAGGTACTTGCCCTTGATTTCATCTTCCTTCTCCTGTTCGGTCTGGTAGCCATACTCTTGCACCCAGCGGTCGTTGCGAATGGCTTCTACGCGCCAAGAGACTTCTACAAACGGCTTACTGGTGCGAATAACGAACTGGTTGTTTTGAATCTTGCGCACGACCCTTACCTGCACAAACTCCTCCCCCGCGCCGTCTATCACCGTGAGTTGGTAGCGGAAGTCGCGGTTGATGGCTTCAAAGTAGTCAGGCAGTCGTACAGTCGCATAGCCTTGCGCGTCGGTGACCACATTCCCGCTGTAGGCGTTGAGCGGTTCGGGGGCTTCAGTGC
>FWWM01004043.1_pt1 | contig 34997 bp, 37 predicted proteins | sample 2228351 | NCBI WGS metagenome assembly FWWM01 (sample SAMEA103939774, study PRJEB20133) | metagenome
TGCGCACCCCAGAGGGCTTCAACACGGCATCGGAGCGACCATGGAAGGTGATGCCCCCCGTGTCGCTGTGGAAGGTGACGAAGTCCCCATGGCGCCAAACGTTCTTGTGGGGATAGAAGGAGAAGTACGCCTCCCTGTACTTCCGGCCATCGGGGTCGTTCCAGAAGTACAGGGGCATGGAGGGGGCAGGAGCCTCACAGACGAGCTCGCCCTGCCGGTCCCATATGGGGTTGCCCTCTTCGTCATAGGCCTGGACCTTCATGGCCAGAGCTGGGCCCTGGAGCTCACCGGCGTAGACCGGCTGGATCGGGCTGCCCGCAGCAAAACACCCGTTGATGTCCGTGCCGCCTGAGATGGAGTTGCAATGGAGGTCCTGCTTGATCTCCCGGTAGACGTATGCAAAACCCTCGGGCGAGAGGGCTGAACCGGTCTGCACAATCTCCCTTAACGATGCCAGGTCGTACTCCCGGCCCGGTTTGATCCCCGCCTTCATGAGGGTATGGATATAAGTGGCGCTGGTGCCGAAGATGGTGATCTGCTCATCTTGGATGAGCCTCCACATCGCCCCGGCATCGGGATAGAAGGGGTGGCCATCGTACAGGACCACCGTGGCTCCTACTGCCAGGGAGCTCAGGAGCCAGTTCCACATCATCCAACTGCAGGTCGTGATGAAGATGATCTTGTCCTGGCGCTTTAAGTCCACATGCAGCAGGAGCTCCTTCAGGTGATTGATCAACACACCTCCGGCCCCCTGCACCAGGCACTTGGGCTTCCCCGTGGTGCCCGAGGAGAACATGATCAACCCAGGGTGATCGAAGGGCAGGTGTTCGAACCGCATAGGAAGGTAATCGTCACTGACTAGAAAATCTTGGAAGTGGACAGCCTTGGGGATGGCGCTGATGTCGGGCCTTTCCCTGGTGTAGGAGACCACAACGACCCTTTCCAACGATGGGATCTCCTTGGCGACTCTTGCGGCATTCTCGCGGGTATCAAAGAGCTGGCCCTTGTAGAAGTACCCATCGGCGGTGAAGAGGACTTTAGGCTCCAGCTGGCCGAGCCGATCCACTGCTCCCCGAGGGCCGATGTCCATAGCACACGAGGCCCAAACGGCGCCGATGCTTGTGGCCGCAAGCATGGCGATGGCTGTCTCTATCAAGTTGGGCATGTAGCCCACCACCCGGTCTCCTGGGGCGACCCCGCTCTCCCGCAATGCCTTGGCCAGGCGCGCCACCGTGTCGGAGAGTTGGGCGTAAGTCATGGTGGCCGATCTCTGGGTCTCCCCCTTGAAGACCAAGGCGACCTGGTCATCCCTATACCTCAGGAGGTTCTCGGCAAAATTCAACCTGGCGCCCTTGAACCAGGTGGCACCAGGGAACTTGCTCAGGTCATCCACCACCTCGGTGTAGCCCTGGGAAGCCTTGATCCCTCCAAATTCCCATATGGCGGCCCAGAAATCCGGGATGTTCTCAACAGACCAGGCGTACAGCTCGGGATAGGACCCGATCGTGAGGCCATGGGTCTCGTTGACGAGCTCGATGAATCGCGTGATGTTTGCCTGCTTCTTGCGCTCTTGTGAAGGCACCCAGAGTGGCTTCTTCATCTCATTTGCAGTTATTTCCAAGCCCGTAAATAATCAAAGTTTACCGTGACTGCCTGGTCCTGCTCCAGCACCTCCCAGGTAGCCAAGCCTCACTTGCATTATAGCCTCGCAGGGGCAGATGCGATGCAAAAAACAAGTTCTGTTGGGCAGTTGCCCCTCTTGACACCGTAGCCAAGCCCAGAGTCAGGCACAGACAAGAGAACTGGAGAAGCCAGTGGAAAGATGCTGAAGAATTGCTACAATACTAACAGTATGAAGCGCGTCCTAGTGGGCATGAGCGGTGGCGTGGACAGCTCCGTCGCGGCCCTGTTGCTGAGAGAACAGGGCTGTGAAGTCATTGGCGTCACCCTCAATCTCTGGTCTTATGAAGACCGCCAAGAGCCTTATAATGAATGTTGTTCTCTCGAGGTGCGCACCGTCGCGCACCAGTTGGGGATTGAGCATCACTTCATTGACGCGGGCAGGGAGTTCAAAGAGCGCGTCGTAGATGCCTTTCTTGCCGAGCACGCCCAAGGGCGCACTCCCAGCCCCTGCGGTCGGTGCAACCGTCTCGTGCGCTTCCCCATTCTGTTAGAGCTCGCCGACCGCTTCGGTTGCGATTATTTAGCCACGGGGCATCACGCCCGCATCGTCGTCGAAGCCGGGATCTACTATCTCTTGACAGGCAGAGACCCTCTCAAAGATCAGTCATACTTTCTCTACGGGCTGACGCAAGAGCAACTGAGAAGAATTCTCTTCCCCGTGGGGGATCTCTTGAAGAGCGAGGTCTGGCAGATCGCCAAAGAGAATAATTTAGTATCGGCGCGCAAGGCTGAGAGCATGGACTTGTGCTTTATCCCTAGGGGGGACTATCGCGCGTACCTGCGGGCGAAGCTCGATGGCGTTGTGCGCCCCGGGGAGATCATAGACACTTCCGGGCGGGTCGTGGGGCGCCATGAAGGGCTGGCGTTCTACACCATTGGTCAGCGCCAAGGGTTGGGAATCGCCTTGGGCAAGCGCGTCTATGTTGTCGGGTTCGATTACGAAAAGAACAGGCTGATCGTGGGCGATGAGAGCGCGCTACTGTCAGAAGGCTTGATCGCAACAGATGTGAACTGTATCGTTCCGGGGGCCCTCACCCCGCCTTTGGGGCGTCCCTCTTCCGTCTTGAGGGACGGGAGAGGGGCTGGGGGTGAGGGCCTCCCCATCGAGGTCAAGATTCGCTATCGCAGCCCGCGCGTGCCTGCAACGTTAACGCTCTTAGATGACAGACGGGTGCGGGTGCGCTTTGCGCAGCCCCAGCGAGCCGTCACACCAGGACAGATCGCGGTCTTCTATGAGGGCCAGCGCGTGCTCGGCGGAGGCATTATAGAGAGCGCCCTACGGCAAGCGGATATCGCCGGGTCTATTGCTAAAGATTCTGTTTTGGTCGAGCACCACTGAGCCGCGAAAATTATCTGGCAGTACGAAAAACCCCACGCTCTTCATGGCGCTATTATAGCCTGACGCACCCTCGATTTGCCTTGGAGCTGAAGATCGTTTATGATAGCGTCGGGGATGAGAGGAATGATTGCCCGGTGTCCCCCCGCCGAGGGGCTTATAGCCACAGCGACATATTACCTGCGCCAAGGCCCACGCAAGCTAGGCGAAGAGGCTTTTCAGTTCTTTGAGCTGCCTGATGGCCGGGGATATCATCTGCAGAGCTTTCTCGTGCTCCAATGGCCTGTGTCTCATACACAGCGAGTTACCTTGGAGTTAGACCCCGCCTGGCGCTATCGCCTGGCCCGGATCGAATGGGAGGCCGACAAGCAGGTGACGCTGGCACGCTATCAGATTGAGGGCGAATCTCTCAGAGTTCGCATCGAAGCTGCCGGGCGACGCTCGGTGGAGCTCTCCTCCCCGTGGGATGGGGCTTCTTTCGACTATCCCGCGGCGCTCTTTGCCACGGCACTCTGCAAGCAGCTCCAGCTTCCCCCCGGCGACAACAGCGAGATAGATTTGGTGCGCATCATGCTCCCTTCGCTGGAACCGGAGAGAGCACGCTGCACCTGCGCGCGGCTCTTCGATCACCAGCAGACGTTTGAGATTGGGGCTTTCTCTGTGAGGGAGTTCGTCTTACGCGGTGCTACGGAACTGGTGCACATCTGGGTCGACGAAGCCGGGGTGCCCCTGTGTCTTGAGCGTCACGAGGGCAGTGAGCTCGTGCGCTTTGACCTTGTGCGCTATCGGCTCTTCCGATACTAAAATATCCCGATCAATGTCCCCAAGAGGGCGACGCTGATGAGCGCGACGCCGTCGCGCCAGGTCAGCCTTGGCTGATGGAGCCGAGTGCGCGGCAGATCAGGATCGTAACACCGAGCGGCCATCGCTTCGGCGAGGGCTTCGGCGCGCAACAGCGTATTTCTCAGCAAGGGGACTAAAACCCCAACGACCTTGCGCGCCCGCTCCGTGATGGACCCCTCAAAAGGGTCGATGCCCCGGGCGCGCATCGCCTTGATGATCGCATCGGCTTCATCGAGAATAAGCGGGACAAACCATAATGAGACGCTGAACATCAAGGCCAGCCCGCGCACGGGGACTTTCAGTCTGGCTAAGGGCAGCAAGAGCCCCTCAAGGCCATCGGCAAGCTGGAGCGCCGAGGTCGTCACCCCTAGCAGGGCGCTGATGAGCCCAAAGTAAATGAGCCGCGCCGAGAGCATCGCCCCGACTCTGAGCCCCTCATCAGAGACTTTCACTGGCCCCCACTGCCAGATGGGGTTCCCTGGGGCACCGAAGAGCTGCAGGAGCGCGCTCAGCAAGATTAGCACAGTCAGGGCTTGTACGGCGCGTACCACCGGCCAGAAGCCGATTCGCCCGGCCCACACGGCCAGCGCGAGAAACCCCGCAAAGAGCAGGTAGTCTGGCAGCGATTGCAAGAAGAAGACGGCAAGAGCCAGCGCCATGGCGGCGAAGATCTTGAGGCGCGGGTCGAGCTTGTGCAAGAAAGAGTCTTTTGGTTGGTAGCGGCCGACGAGCTTGCGCAGGGTCATAGGGTAGTTCGATCTTAGGGGGCCAGCTGAGCCGATGCAAGTAGCTCTAGAGAGACTCGAACGGATCAGGGTTTTCTCTCGATTTGTTCTCTTTTTTACATTTGATCTCTTTGTGACAAATGTTCCCGATTTACGTCATTTTTTTGATCTGACGGTACTATAATTAGGGCAATCGACGAGAGGAGGTGGGGCACAGTCGGGAGTCTCATGCAGTTTCAAGTACGGCGTGACGGTTTCCTGCGACTAAAATAAGGGGCAGGATCGACTTATCACGACGAGTTATTCTCGCCCTGTGAAGGAGGTGTTCTTGATGTTGATGGCACTAGCAAGGCTAGCCGTAAGATCCAGTTACCTCGTGGGAGCTGTGGCATTCTTGTTAGGGTTGTTGGGGGTCAACGGAGGGGCAGGAGGGCCTGAATGTGCGCTGACAGTTCTGCCAGGTCAGTCCATTCAGCAGGGGATCGAGAGCGCGCCTGAGGGCGCGGTCATCTGCCTGCAGGCGGGCACATTCCATGAGCACCTCATGATCAGCAAGAGCCTTACCTTAAAGGGCGCGGGGCGTGAGCAGACGCTCCTTAAAGGCATAAACATCCTGATCCCCGTCTTGTCTATTAGAAGCGACTCCGAGATCCAGGTGGTGCTAGACAGCCTCACCATTGCTGAAGGCCGGGACAGGGGAAGCCTTGTGCGTGTGGGAGGGAAGGCGAGTGCCACCCTCACCGATATCGCTCTCATAAACGGTAATAAAGCGGATGGCTTAGAGGTTAAAGATCAGGCTCAGGTGTACGTACAGCGCGCCTTCATCTCCGGCATTATTGAGGGCTTCCACGCCATTAGAGTGACAGGATCGGCGCAGGTAACCCTCATCAGCTCTCAAATCCGCCATAACGATCGCGGTCTTGTGGCCCTGGACGCCAGCCGCGTGGACATCCAAGACTCTGAGTTCTCTCAACATAAGAGTAGCGCCCTCCAGGTCTGTCCTGCTTTGGGGCGATGCCACGCAACACTCAGCTTGAGCAATTCCCAGGTCTCCGATAATAACACAGGCTTGCTAGTCTATGGCTTTGCTAGGCTCAACCTCCACCATGTGGCCGTATCGGGCAATAAGACAGGCCTCCAGGGACTGTTTGGGCCATCAGCACAGATAAGCCTAAGGGATTCTCTCTTCTCTGGCAACGAGATCGGCCTTGATGTGGATGGCGCAACCCAAGTCAGTCTCATCAACACTCGAGTCACCACGAGCAAGTTTGATGGCCTGAAGCTTGGTGATTTGGTGCAGGCCCAGCTGCTCTTGAGCGTCATCGAGGGCAACGGGAGTGACCCTCAGTGCCTGATGCCCCAGGGGATTTGTAACGGTATAATGATGCACGGTCGGGCTCAGCTCGTGCTGATCGAATCGGTGATCAAAGGCAATGCCGACTGGGGCATCGCTGAGAGACGGAAGCCGTGCGGCTACGAGGAAGACGACTTCAGCGGTCAAGTGGTTTTCGAGGGCATGAATACGCTTGAGGGTAACAATCAATCGGGAGACCACAGCGCTCAGGGCAATCCTGGCAATCACCCGTTCACGAACCTGCCCCCGGGCAACGTCTGTCTGCCGTGAAAGGGTAAAGAGGAGGTGTTATCATGCAAGTCAAACAAGTAACGAGGCGAAGGATGTTAACAGCCGCGTTCTTAATCGTTGGGGCCGGAGTTCTACTGGCCCTTATTCCTTTCAAGCCCTGGGAATGGGGGCGAGGACAGGCGCAGTCTCAGGCGTCTCAGCTCTCTTTCGCGATTAAGCCCGACAAGACCCAGCTCTTGGTTGGGGAGCCCTTGAAGATCCAGATGGTGGTCCGCAACGAAGCTCAAGATGACTTGAAGTTGCAGTTCCATCTCGGCTTCGGGTGCACTAATGACCTGAGCGCCGCTATCTCTAATGACGGGGGTAAGACCTTCCAGCCTTATATCTCAATGGCCACGCTAATCGGACAGCGTGAACTTTGTCTGGTACCCCCTTTCGCTCTCAAGTCCGGAGAAGAGCGCAAAGGTGAGGAGTTCATCGGCTTCCACGTGGCTTCTTTAGACCCGACGACCAACAAGTTGGAAGGAGACTTTGCCTTCCCCAAGGCGGGCAAGTACCAACTCAAGATGGCGCTTACCCCGCGACCCTTGACAGGAGTCCTAGAATCCAACGTCGTAGAGGTCGAGGTCGTCGAGCCGCAGGGCAAAGACAAAGAGGCGCTGCAGTTCATCGTGGACAACCAGCTCAAGCCCTTCTTGACCCCAGAGGCGGTGCTCTTCCCCGTCACGGATGAGACGGTCCAGAAGCTCCAAGATTTTTTAGAAAAGTTCAAGGAGAGCACCTACGCACCTTATGTGCAGGTGGGGCTGGATGCGATCTGTCGAGAGTTGAGGGAGCAGCTGCCCGCGTGTCAGGAATGAACGGAGAGTAGTTACAGGGGCCTGGGTGGCTCCAACCGCTCAGGCCCCGGCTTGTCTTAGCTTTACGATGCCCCATCAGTGTGTGTTATAATCTCAAAAAGAGCGCCGTATAATCTGCTAGCAGCAGTTGAGGACATTGGAGGCAGATCGTGGGCAATCCATCCAACACATTTGGCAACCCTAGCGCAGCCCAGGCCGGGGGCTACATCCTAGCCATCGCGGGCGTGTTGGTCGCTGTGAGCTTGGTCTTTCACCCTCTGCCCTCCGGCGGCTTCGAAGAGAAGCCCGCGATCTTAGCCGAAACCTGGTGGTGGGGAGCTATACACATGGCGATTGCTCTTGGCTTCGTGCTCTGTGTGCTGGGCGGGCTCTTAATCTTAGTCGCAGGAGGCGCTTTAACTCAAAATTGGCCCGGCGCGCTCTTTTGGGGCGCACTCACCGTGGGCATGATCTTCTTCACTGGTGTTCCATTGATCAATGCGTGGGTGATGCACTTTCTCTCGGAACACGCGGCCCAGGGCGAAGACCCTCTGCTCTTCGAGGCGTTCAATAAGCTCTTAGTCGGCTACGGCTGGCTGGGCAACCCGCTCTTTCTTTTGGGATTGACGGGGATCGCCTTCCTGGAGTTGAGAGCCCAAACGATGGGGCTGCCGCGCTGGCTTGCTCTAATGGGATTGGTGTTCGCGCTCCTGAGCTGGCTGCGCGGGGTCGGCTCGGCCACGGGGCTCTATTTTTTAGAGCCTTTCGTCTTGGCGAATATCCCTGCGTTCTTATGGCTAAGCAGCTACGGGCTGCGCATCGCCTGGCTCGCTCGACAAAGCTCCCGGTCCCCCCCCACCAGTTTGACTTTTTGAAGGGACTTTTTATAATGAACCGGAACACCGTGTTCTTTGGCAAGTGAACACCTGTACTCATAAGGAGGAGTTTCTATGAATGGACAACCTGAAACTGCTGTCTTTGTCGACTTGGAGAATATCTATATCGGGTTTCGGCATCAATACGGGCGAGACTTGACCGCCGATGAACTCGTGGAAAAGGCTCGGTCTTTCGGGGGTGTCAAGTTCATCAACGTCTACGCGGACTTCAGCGAGCTCACCTATCCCGAACACTTCAAGCTCGAACTCGACAACCAGGGCGTCCAAGCGATCAATGTCCCAAAGGATCGCGACCGCGAGGGCCGCCCCACCAAGAACAAGATCGACATGCGCATGGCCGTGGACGTCTTGCGGACCTTGGCGTTCCGCAGGGAGATTATGCGCTACGTCCTGCTGACCGGGGATAAGATCTTCTTAGATGTCCTCAACTTGGCTCGCAACGACTTCGGCAAGGAGGTCATCGTCTGCGGGCTGGAGGGCACCGTCGCCCAGGTGCTCAAGGACGTGGCGGTCTATGTGCCCTTCAACGCCGATACGGCCGTAGACGAGCGGCTTGAGAAGTTCATCAAGCTCCTTGATCGTCTCGAGCGCGAGCTGTTAGAGGGGACGTATCACTATATCGGCTGGAAGCTCGTCATTGACAAGCTTATGGAAGAGCCGGATATGGGCTTTACCGCGTGGCTGGAGGCACGCGACTTCTTCGAGCGCATCAAGCGTGACAGCCGGCTTATCCTCAAATACTACCCCGGGGAGAGTCGTGAGATCGAAGGGTATCGCTTAGATAGGCGTAACCCTCTCGTGCGCAAGGTGTTGGGATTAGAGCCCAAGCCGGTAGAGCCACCAGCGAATCTCCTGTCGGGCTTGCCCAACGAGCGCTCGCCATAGTATATCAAGTGTGTCATGGATATAGTGCGATCGAAACATGGTGTGCCCATTAGGCTGACAGGGGAGCGATGGCTGCACATTACAGAGGAGGAAGCTATGGCCACCGTAGATGTGAAGGAGATCGTCAACTTAGCTCCGCAATTACTGCGTGTGCCTTACAAACGCATATGGTACAGCTATGACGAGGAAGCTGATGTGTTGTACCTCAACTTCAAAAAGCCAAGCCGCGCTGATGACAGCGAGCTCACTGATGATGATATTCTGATAAGATACGAAAACGGGGAAATTGTCGGTATCACTGTTCTCCATGCCAGCCAGCGAGGGAGGGAGTAGCACATCTCACGTATGCTTGGGCAGCTGCTCCAGCATATAGGCAAGGTGGGTGCAAGGCGATGGCGATCTTCGGGAAGAAGTATTTCAAGGTCGACCTGGATCGTCTGGAGCGCAAGGACGACGAAGCCTTGTGGATGAAGTGCAAGGCCTGCCATGAGCTGGTCTTCAAGAAGCGGGTCCGGGAGAATAACAATATCTGTCCCAAGTGCGGGGAGTATTTCTTCCTGACGGCTCCTGAGCGCATTCAACTCCTTGCTGACCCAGGGTCCTTCGAGGACATCTCGCGGCCCATCGTCGCCGCTGACCCTTTGGGCTTTGTGGATGAGGACGGCCAGTCCTATCTGGAGAAGATCAAGAAGGCCCAAGAGGAAACAGGGCTGGCCAACGAGATCATCGTTGGGCGGGCGCGGATTGGCGGGTATCCCGTCATCCTCGCCGTGATGGACTTTCGGTTTATCGGTGGGAGCATGGGCTCGGTGATGGGCGAGCAGATCTGTCACGGCATGGAACGCGCTGCTTGTGAGCGCCTCCCGTTTATCTTGATCTCTGCCACCGGCGGAGCCCGCATGCAGGAGGGCATTCTCTCCCTCATGCAGATGGCCAAGACCTCCGCATGCCGCAAGAAGCTCGCTGAGGCCAGGGTGCCGTTCATCTCTATTATGACTTATCCGACTACGGCTGGCGTCCAGGCGAGCATCGCCAGCTTGGGGGACATCACGCTCGCCGAGAAAGGCGCGCTCATCGGCTTTACAGGAAGGCGGGTCATCCAGCAGACGCTCAAGCAAGATCTCCCCGAAGAGTTTCAGACCGACCGATTCGCGTTCGAGCACGGCATTGTCGATAATGTCGTCAAGCGCGAGAGCCTGCGCGACGAGCTGATCAGGGTGCTGCGATTCTTCGTATGAGCGAGCGGGTCATCGCCGAGCTGCAACGCCAGATTCACCAGCTTAGGGAGCTCAGCCGCGATGGGCTTGATCTCTCTGAGGAGATCGCGCGCCTGGAGGCGAAACTGAGGGCGTTGCAGGCGCTCCAGAAGCCGCCGTCCCCAGCAGAGCTCGACGACTGGGAGCGGGTGCAGCTGGCGCGCCATCCCCAGCGCCCCTATGCCCTCGATTATATCGAGCTCATCATGGAGGACTTCTACGAGTTGCACGGCGACCGGCTCTACGGGGATGACGCGGCCATAGTCGCGGGGCTGGCGCGCTTTTGCGGGGAGACGATCGTGGTGGTGGGCACGCAGAAGGGGCGCGATGCCACAGAGAACGTGCGCCGCAACTTTGGAATGCCCCATCCCGAAGGGTACAGAAAGGCCCTGCGGGTGATGAAGCTCGCCGAGCGCTTCCGGTTTCCGATCTTCACCCTCATTGACACGCCGGGGGCCTATCCGGGCATCGGCGCGGAGGAGCGCAACATCGGGGGTGCGCTCGCTCACACTATCTATGAGATGTTTCATCTGCGCGTCCCCATCATCGTGACGATCATTGGCGAAGGGGGCAGCGGCGGGGCGATGGCCTTGGGGGTGGGGGATCGCATCTTAATGCTGGAGAACGCCATCTATTCGGTGATCACGCCCGAGGGGTGCGCGGCTATTCTCTTTCGCGATGCCAAGAAAGCCCCTCAGGCGGCGCGGGCTCTCAAGCTGACCGCGAGCCATCTCTTGGAGTTCGGCGTCATCGACGAGATCATCCCTGAACCCCCAGGGGGAGCACACTGTGATCCCCCATACGCTGCTCGTTTGCTGAGCGAAGCGTGGCAACGTCAGCTCGGGGCAGTGCGGGGTATAGATCCGGAACGCTTGGTGCAGATGCGCGCGGAGCGGTTCCGCGCCTTGGGCGTCTTTGAAGAGTAGCTGAAAACATAAGATAATCTAAGAAGCGAGGTGCAGACTATGGTGAGCACAGGCGGGCATCCTACAGATTGCCGCGGCGAGTGTGCGTGGATCTTTTCGGATTTGGACGAGAAAGGTGTGAAAGAATTGCGGGCTATGGCTCGCCCCGTAACGTATGATCGGGGCGAGCTCATCTTTCAGGAGGGCGAGCCGGCCTTCGGCTTCTACGTGATCTGCACGGGGAAGGTCAAGCTGGCCAAGCACTCCCCTCAGGGGAAGAAACAGATTCTCAAATTACTCGGCCCCGGCGAGATGCTGGGGGAGAAGACCATGTTCGACCGCGAGGTCTACTCGGCCTATGCCCAGACGCTCGAGCCCACACGGATGAACTTCTACCAGCGCGAGCCGTTTCTGTCGTTTTTGGAGAGCCATCCCAAGGTCGCCCTCAAGATCATAGAGAAGCTGTCACGCGAGATCAAGGCCTTTCAAGATCGCCTGATCGAGACGAGCTACGGCGGCAGTGATGAGCGCCTGGCGCGGCTGCTGCTGATGATGGCCCAAGTCTATGGGGCTCGGGAGGAGAAAGGGATCTACGTTGGGGTGGATCTGTCAAGATCTGAGCTGGCCGAGCTGGCGGGGATATCGACCGAGACGGCCATCCGCACCTTGAGCGCCTTCAAAGAACAGGGCTACGTCGAGGTGGACGGCCCCAAGATCTATATCCGTGACCAAGAGCGCCTCGGCAAGATCGCCGAGCCGTTCGAGATCAAGCTCCGGGGGAATCTGATCTAAGCTCTCTGCTCTAGGGGAATATAGCTTCCCAAGGGGGGGCCGACGTAGCGCGTGGTCGGCCGGAAGAGCCGATTGTCTGCTAGGTATTCGATAATATGCGCCATCCATCCCGCCACTCGACTGACCGCGAAGATCGGGGTCATGAGCTCCGGCTCGATCCCCAGATAGTAACAGACGGTCCCGGAATAAAAGTCGACGTTGGGGAAGATCCCCTTAGCTCCTAGGGCCTCGATGACCGTCTTCTCGATGATCTGCTCGATCTGGAAGAGCCGAGGGTCTCGGTTTTGTTTGACCAGCTCTTGCAGGTGGCGCTTGAGGATGCGCGCGCGGGGGTCGTAGGTCTTATAGACGCGATGGCCAAAGCCCATGATGCGCTCGTGGCGCGCCAGCTTCTGGTGGATATAGTCGTGGGCGCGGCTGGGGTCACCGATCTCCAGGATCATGCGGATGACTTGTTCGCTGGCGCCGCCGTGGAGCGGGCCTTTGAGCGCCCCCAGCGCCGCGGAGATCGCAGAGTAGACATCGCTCAAGGTGGAGGCGACGACCAGGCTCGCAAAGGTTGAAGCGGGAAACTCGTGATCGGCTTGCACGATCAAGACGACGTCGAAGACGCGCGCTGCGGCGGGATCGGGCCTCTGGCCCGTGAGCATATAGAGAAAATTCGCGCTGTGAGAGAGAGACGGATCGGGGGGGATGATCTCTTGGTTACGACGCAGTCGCCCAATCGCTGCCGTAAGCGTCGCCAGCTGGGCGATCATGGTGAGCGCCTTGGCGTGCAGGCCTTCTTGGGAGACGTCATCGGCGTGGGGATCGAAGTGTCCTAACGCCGAGACAGCTGTGCGGAGCAGCGCCATGGGAGCGGCTTGACGGGGCAGGGTTTGTAAGATATGAACCATGGGGTCAGGCAAAGGGCGCTGGCGAGCCAGCTCTGCGCTAAACTGCTGAAGCTCTGAGCGGTTCGGGAGGCGCCGGTGCAGCAACAAGAACGCCGTCTCCTCAAACGTCGAGTGTTCGGCAAGCTCTTCGATGGGGATCCCAACGTATGCTAATATCCCCTTCTGTCCGTCGATGTACGTCAAGGCGCTCTCAGCGGCGATGACGCCTTCCAGCCCACGAGAGAATCTTTCCGTCATGACGAACCTCCTCATTCACGGCAGTTCATATCTCTTGAAGTTCTCACGAAAAAGCTCGAGCAGCTCTTGAGCTTTGGCGGTATAGGCTGTGGGGTCTTTCCAGCTAGCCCGTGGATTCATGGCCAGGGCCTCAAGTCCAGGGCAGTAAGCGGGGAAGCGTAATTTGAGTTGGGGGTCTTCTTCCCAGGGGACGTTCTCCAGGGAGCCAGCGAGTGCTGCTCGCACGAGCGCACGCGTATACGGCAAAGAGATCCGTTGGCCGACGCCGTAGGGCCCCCCAGTCGTACCGGTGTTTAAGAGCCAAACGGTGACGCGGTGGCGCGCGATCCGCTCGCGCAGCATCTGGGCGTATAGCTGTGGGGGCAGGGGCAAGAATGGCCCGCCAAAGCACGGGCTGAACGTCGCCGTCGGCTCGGCTACACCGCGCTCTGTCCCGGCCACTTTTGCTGTGTATCCCAAGAGAAAGTACGAGATCGCTTGCTCTGCTGAGAGCAAAGCGATCGGTGGCAGCACCCCGAACGCATCGTAGGTTAAGAAGAAGATGGTGCGGGGATGTGGCCCTGTGCCGCTGGGGCAAATACGGGGCAGAAACTCGATGGGATAGGCCGCGCGGGTGTTCTCGGTGATCGAAGCGTCGTCAAAGCGAATGGTTCGGCTGGGTTCTTCCAAGACGACGTTCTCCAAGATCGTGCCAAATCTGTGCACGGCGTGATAGATTTCGGGCTCCGTCTGTTGGCGCAGCCCGATCACTTTGGCGTAGCACCCCCCTTCGAAGTTGAAGACACCTTGGTCGGACCAGCCGTGTTCGTCATCGCCGATGAGCAACCGTTGTGGGTCGGTGGAGAGCGTGGTCTTCCCTGTGCCGGAGAGCCCAAAGAAAAGAGCCGTCTGGCCATCAGGCCCTTGATTAGCCGAACAGTGCATCGGCAAGACGCCTTGCTGGGGCAGGAGATAATTCAAGAGCGTGAAGACGGATTTCTTGATCTCTCCGGCGTAGGGGGTTCCACCGATCACGATGATCTTCTTTGTAAGATGGAGAACGATGAACGTCTCCGAGCGTGTGCCGTCGTGCTCTGGCAGGGCTTGAAAAGACGGGGCACAGATGACGGTGATCTGGGGGGTGTGCTCCTCACGGCGGGAACGCAGAAAGATATTGCGAGCAAAGAGACTATGCCAGGCGTATTCAGTGATGACCCGGATGGGTATGCGATAGCTTGGCGCGGCACAGACTTCTAAGTCTTGCACAAAGACTTTTTTTGTCTTGAGATAGTCACAGAGCCGCTCATAGAGCCGATCAAAATGTTCTATGCTCAAGGGGGAGTTGACCGGCCCCCACCAAATCTGTTCGGCGCTGCTTGGTTCCTTGACGATGAACTTATCTTGGGGGGATCGCCCTGTGTGGCTCCCTGTGTAGGCAACCAGCGCGCCGCTATGGGCTAAACGAGCCTCGTGGCGTCGGAGGGCCTCTTCGTACAAAGCCGGAGGTTCCAGATTCCAATGGATCTGAGAGACCTTGAGTCCGTGCCCCACTAACGTCTGATGGCTCACTCCCAAGCCTCCTTTGATATTCAGAGAAGATTTTTTGATTTTACAAAAAACCCTGAGCGTGTGCATCTTCAGCCAAGGCCTTGACATTGTGCGCAAATCCGTCAAAATAGTCCTCACGAGGTGAGTCTATCCATGAAGCGAGTCTTTCTCGGAATCGTCGTGGTGGCGGTGGGGGTGCTCTGGCAAGCCCAGCTCTATTCGGTAGAAGTGTGGTTGCAGCCATCGGACCCGTTTATCGCCCAGGTGATCGATCAAGTACAAGAAGCCCAGCTGCGCGAGCACATCTGTCGGTTGCAATCTGCTGAGGGCGGAGAGGCCTGCAACGCCCAAGGGTCGCGCTGGTCGTGTGACGGAGCAGCTATTGATCGCGCTGTGGAGTACGGGCGCCAGTATTTTGAGAGTCTTGGCTTGCAGACGAAGCTCGACCCGTACTCGCTCTCGTGCCGCCCAGGGCTCTCATACAATCTCGAGGCTATCTTGCCGGGCACAGACCCGCAAAGCCCAGAGATTATCTTAATTACAGCGCACTTAGACAGTGTCGCCCAGGGGGTCAGATCGAGCCGTCTTGCCCCAGGGGCCGACGACAACGCCAGCGGCAGCGCCGGCGTGCTCGAGGCTGCGCGAGTCTTGAGTCAGTATAAGTTCAAGCGCTCTCTCTACTTTGTGCTCTTTACGGGAGAGGAACAAGGGCTTGTGGGCAGTCGAGCCTATGCTGGGCGGCTCAAGCGCGAGGGCGCGCAGATTCTGGGCGTCTTCAATATGGACATGATCGGCTACGACAGCGACAACGACGGGGTCTTCGAGATCCAAGCCCCAGACGAAGACTCTTTTCGTCTTGCGGAGCTGCTCATAGCCACAACCAATCATTATAGTTTGGCTCTCATGCCTGATGTGCCCAGTCAAGCGCCGCCATGGAGCGACCATGCGTCGTTTGCCCGTCAGGGCTATCCCGCAGTCTTGTTGATAGAAGACACGGAGCTCGGTGAGACTGAAGACTTTAACCCCTCCTATCACACGACGGCGGACACATTAGAAGCGATCAATCTTGCCTATGCGAGGCGGATCGTCCAAGCAGTTGTGGGGACGGTGGCGCAGCTAGCAGAGCCGGTGCAATAATATCTCCTGCGGAGGGGGGGACTCGAACCCCCACGGGTTGCCCCACAGGATCCTAAGTCCTGCGCGTCTGCCAATTCCGCCACCTCCGCAAGCTAGGAGCTTGAGCCTCGCCTTCGCCAGCCTCCGGCTGGCGAAGATGTACAGTCCAGACGAAGTCTGGGGCGCGCCCGGAGGGACTTGAACCCCCAACCCGCGGCTCCGAAGGCCGCTGCTCTTCCTATTGAGCTACGGGCGCATGCTGCGCGTGGGGCTGCGCCTTCGCCAGCTGCAAGCTGGCAAAGAGATTCTAGAGCATAACCCTCAACCGTGCAACTTGAACCTCCCTCTTACGACATATCTCTTCTCTGGGGGACCTCGTGCGAGGAGGCTGGCAATGGAGGCGTCGAAAGTAGCTACCATTGTCGATGTATGTCGAATCCCTGGACAATCATAACAGTGTTATGTTACAATAAAGCCATCAAGGCCAAAGGAGGCTGCGATGTTCAATATCTTGGACGAGCTGCGGATCGGAATGGCCGCAAAGGAGAGGCAAGAGCGCTTGGCGCGCGAAGCAGCATTGAGAAGTCCATACGAAGAAGCCAAGACACATTGGGAAGAATCGCGAAATGGTAGGGCTTCGTGGGTGCAGTTTCTCGCTCTCGCGCTCAAAGCCTTCAGCGCTAACGGACAGATGAACTGGAAGCTCTAAATTTTTTGGCTCTCTTAATATAACAGTGTTATGTTAAGATGGATCGGGCGTTGACGCCCAGAGGAGATCGGGCATGGCCGAAGAAGAGCTGATCAGTAAGAAAGAAGTCTTGGAACTCACGGGGATCTCTTACGGGCAATTTTATCGCTGGAAGCGCGAGGGGCTTATCCCCGAATCGTGGTTCATAAGAAAATCGACGTTCACCGGGCAGGAGACGTTCTTGCCCAAGCAGAAGATCCTAGAGCGCATCGAGAAGATCAAAGCGTTGAAAGATACAAAATCTTTGGGAGAGATCGCGCAGTTGCTCTCCCCAGAGCTCAAGGACCGACGCTTCGAGCGCGCCGAAGTCTTGAAGCTGGGCTGGTTGAGCCGCGAAGTTCTGGAGTACTACGAGACGATCCGGAGAGAATCGGGGCCGTTCAGCTTCCGCGAGCTGATCTTCTTAGCCGTGATCGAGGCGCTGCGCAAGCACGAGCTCGACCCCGAGGAGCTGAACCTCGTCGTCTCGACGCTCTTATCGAGCGACTTTGCCAAGATTGCGGCGCGCGAGTTCGTGTGGACCCTAGCCCTCGTGCGCAAGGAGTTGCCTGGGAGCTTTGCGCTCACGGGGCGCAAGCCCCATCTCAGCTTCTGCCTGCTCTACACCCAAGAGTGTCTCTTCGACCCGCAGACGCAGCTTGTCACCAAGGTCGAGCTCAGTAAAGTTCTCGAAGAAGTGAAGCTGAAGCTGGGAGCGCTGTGAACCCTTTTCGCTCAAGATGCGACAGACGGACAGCACAAAGGAGGTCTCTGTGAAGATACGCATCGGTGACTGGGAAGCGAGTGGCTGGCTGGCGTGGGTGATTGCGATCCCCGTTCTGGTGCTCGTGGGGATCATAGTGATCCCTATCTTGTTGACCGTGGGGCTTGTGGTGGGCGGGGCTGTGCTCTTTGCCCTGGCGTTGGCAGTAGGGATTATCGGCATTGTACTTTTGCCGGTCTTAGGGATTCCCGTGGTGATCTTGGCGCCGATAGTTGTGCCCATCGTCTTGGTGGGGCTGGTCATCAGCGTTCTTGCGGGTTCGCCCATCTTGATCTTTCTCTTTGTTGCCGCGTTGGTCTATGTGATCTATCGGCTCTGGCAAGCACGGCGCTAGGAGGCGGCTATGGCTGAACAGAAGCGCACCAATGTCCATCTGACGGGTTCTGGGCGCATCAGCGGGGGCTCTTATGACACGGTGACGGTGGCGGGCTCGGGAAGAATCGAAGGTGACGTCGACGCCAATCTCATCAAGGTAGCGGGGTCGTGTCGTATCGATGGGGACGTCAAGGCCAGAGAGCTCAAGACGGCAGGTTCGTGTCGTGTCTGTGGAGATGTGCGGGCTGAGCGGATGAAGTCCGCCGGCTCGTGCGTCATCGAAGGGGACGTGCAAGCCGACGAGATTAAGATTGCCGGGACGCAGACGGTCGAGGGCTCCCTCAAAGCGAAGGAGATCACGAGCGCGGGCTCGCTCAAGGTGGCTGAAGATGTCGAAGCTGAAAAATTCTTATCGCGAGGGGGCTTTGAGATCGGCGGGCTGCTCTCAGCGGAAGAGATCAAGATCGAGCTAGGCGGCGGGAAGGTCTCTGAGATCGGGGGGACGCGCATTGAAGTGCGGCGGCGCGGGCGGTCCTTCTGGGGTTGGCGCAGGGAGCCGCGAGTGCAGGTTCGCGTGCAACGTGGTCCGGAGGGCTTGAGCGAGACTCTAGAAAGTCTTTTTGAGGACCTGGGGCGTTTGGGAGAGGAAGTGACTCGGGTGGTGGGCGAGAGCTTCGAGCATGCGTTTGGTGTGGGCTGGTGGGGGCGGGGAGCGGGCTTGCTGGAGGCCGACACGATTGAAGGCGACGAGATCTTTCTTGAGAGCACCAGGGCGCGGGTCGTGCGGGGAAAGAAGATTCAGATCGGCGAGGGCTGCGAGATCGAGACCGTTGAGTATTCCGAGAGCTTGGAAGTCTCTCCGGGAGCGACTGTAAAGCATCAGACGAAGACGGGAGCATAGCCTATGGCCAAGATCAAAGGGTCGTTCGAAAAAGTGCTCGAGGTGAGCAAGCCGGTCAAGCTGATCGTCACCACGGGCAGCGGGGATATTCAGGTATCCCGCCGCGCTCAGGACGACAGGGTCCTAGTCATCGGGCGGTTCGTCGTGCGCGCATGGGGCAGGGAAGAGGCGCTAGCGCTTGTCGAGAGGGTGAGGACCGATCCCCCGGTGGAGGTCCAGGGGAACTTGGTCAAGGTTGGCGACCTGAGCAAGTATCGCGGCGAGATTTCTCGTTGGGTTTTCGGTCCCTCGTTGGTGATAGACTTTGAGATTCAAGCGCCCTTCGAGACAGAGGCCGAGATAGACTCCGGCTCTGGGGATCAGAGTATCTCTGGCATTCGCGGGCCGGTGCGCATCAGCGCCGGCTCGGGTGATGTCCAGCTCCACGACATCGAGCAAGAGTCTTCCGTCAAGACCGGCAGCGGCGACATCGAGATCGCCAACGTCTCTCAGATCACAGCGAGGGCGGGCAGCGGCGACGTCGACATCTCTGGCGCTCGAGGGGACGTGGACGTTCATGTCGGCTCGGGGGATGTCACGATCAGGGATATTGGTGGTGCTCTCTCAGTTGAGACCGGCAGTGGGGATATCAAGATCGATTCTGGTTTGGGAGCCAAGGCTCGGTGGCGCTTGAACACGGGCTCAGGGGATGTGCTGTTAGTTCTCCCTGCCGATGCGCGTTTTATGCTTTCTGCAAGGACAAGCTCCGGCGATATCGATATAGATTTTCCCATAACTGTTTCGGGTAAGATAAGCAAGCGCGAGCTGCGCGGCTCGGTGGGCGAGGGCCCAGAGGCGGAGATCATCATTGAGACCTCCAGTGGCGATATCGAAATTCAAAAGAGATCTTCTTAAGGAGCCGTGATCATGAATCAAACTACCAAGAAGGGCAGTCTTTCTATTGCGGGGGCAGGCAAAGCAACGGGAGGCCTCTACGAGCGCGTCACGATCTCTGGAGCCGGCAGGGTCGAGGGCGACGTCGAGGCTGATTCTGTCGAGATCTCCGGCGCGGGGAGGATCGTGGGGAAGGTCAAAGCGACTACAGTCAGCCTTGCTGGGGCGTGCAAGATTGCTGGGGCCGTGACGGCACAGAGATTCGACGCTGCCGGGGCCTGGAAGGTCAGCAGTGACGTCCAGAGCGGGCAATTCAAAGCCGCTGGAGCAGGCAGCATCGAGGGAAGCGTGCAGGCTCAAGAGTTCTCCAACGCTGGGACGGTGACGATCGCGAAGAATCTTCGAGCGCAGCGCGTCAAGTTCAGCGGCGTTCTCAAGGCCGGCGGCGACGTCGAAGCCTCGGAGCTCCGCGGCAGCGGGGCTTTCCGCATTGAGGGGCTTCTGGCGGCTGATCAAGTGGAGCTTGAGCTGAGTGAGCGTTCCTGGGCGCGGGAGATCGGTGGGGAGCGCATCACCGTGCGCAAGAGAGGATCGTTGTGGGGCTGGCTAGCGCGCTGGTGGGGGCGCCAGATCGAACTCTCTGCTGAGGTGATCGAAGCTGACGAGATCTATCTAGAAGCGACGGTCGCCAAGACGGTGCGCGGCAAGCGCGTCACGCTGGGGCCGGGGTGTCGCATTGACCAAGTCGAGTATTCAGAGTCCTTGCAGAGAGATCCCACGAGCGCGGTGAAGGAGCAGGTGAAAGCAGTTTAAAATGAGGGGGTGATCTCAGATGCGCCGTCGTGGATTTTTCATAGGGTTTGATCTCCCTTTTGGGTTCTATATGCATCGTGGACCGTTCCGGGCGTTCTTTGGGGGACCATGGCGTTTTCCCCGGCGTGAAGAATACCTCCACATGTTGGAGGAGTACAAGCGCGACCTCGAAGAGTACAAAGCCGAGCTGGAAGAAGAATTGAAGGCCGTCGAGCAAGAGATCGCCGAGCTGAAACGAGAGAGGCAATAGGAGTCAGAGATATGCCTGAGACCGTGCTGCAGGTGAAGAACCTCACCAAGCTCTATCATAGCCGCCGGCGCGGCGATACCCTCGCCGTCGATAACGTCTCGTTCGGCGTCCGGAAGAACGAAGTCGTCGGGCTCTTAGGCCCCAACGGCGCCGGCAAGACGACTATTATTAAGTCCATCTGCACCATCCTGCGCCCCACCTCGGGCGAGATCTGGGTCGACGGGGTCGATGCCATCAGAAATCCCCGCGGGGCCTTGGAGAGGGTCACCGCCGTCTTGGAGGGCAATCGCAACGTCTACTGGCGCCTCACCGTCAAAGACAACTTGGAGTTCTTTGCTGGCTTACAGGGCCAGTCGCTGCGCTCGGTGCGCTCTTATATTGACGAGCTGATCGAGATGTTCAACCTCACAGAGAAGGTCCATGAGCAAGCGCGGGCGCTCTCGCGCGGCATGCAGCAAAAATTAGCCGTCGCCTGCGCGCTCGTCAAGCGCACCCCCATATTGCTCTTGGACGAGCCAACTCTGGGGCTCGACGTCGAGACAAGCTATGAGCTGCGCTGGATTCTCAAGCGCATGGCCGAGCAAGGCCAGCGCACCATTCTCTTGTCTAGTCACGATATGAACGTCGTCCAGGACATCTGCGAGCGCGTGATCATTATCAATCATGGTCGGATCGTCGCTGATGACCGCGTCGAAAACTTGAAGAGGCTGTTTGCAGCCAGTGCTTATCGCTTCGAGATCGAGGGGCATCTCAGCCCTCAGCACAAGCAGCAGCTCACTGAGCGCTTCGACTTGGTCAAGATCTCGAGCGACGGGAACCGTACCGTGATCGAGGCTGAGCTGCTTGACAGCCAAAAAGTCTACGAGATCATTGACGTCTTGAAGACGAACGGTTGTCGGCTGGAGTCGGTGGGCAAGCAGTATCCTGACTTAGAAGAGATCTTCCTCCGGATCGTGAAGGGGGAGAAGCAATGAGATATCTCTATCTGCTCAAGGCGATGATGAAGAAGAACTTTCTCATCATCTGGCGCTACCCGTTCAATCTCACCGCGGGGATCATCAGCATCATGCTGATCTTTCTTGTGATCTTCTATGGGGCCCAGTTCATCGGCGGGAGCAATCCCAGCTTCGGCAGTACTCTAGAGGGCATCGTCATGGGCTTCATGCTCTGGACGTTTATCATCCTTGCGTTCTCGGACTTGACCTGGGACTTCATTAACGAAGCCCAGCAGGGTACGCTCGAACAGCTCTATATGTCCCCCTTGGGGTTTGGCTGGGTGAGCGTGAGCTATATTCTGTCGTTTTTAGTTATTAATTTAACACTCACCTTGGGGCTCTTTGTGCTCATGATGGCCGTGACCAACAAGTGGCTCCATCTCGATTTTGTGAGCCTGATCCCGTTGATGCTGCTGACGGTGTGGGGCGTCTATGGCTTTGGGTTTGCCATGGGGGGCTTAGCGTTGGTCTTCAAGCAGGTGCAGGCGGTCTTCCAGATCTTTCAGTTCGTGTGGGTGGCGCTGGTCATCGCGGCCAGCGCCTTGGAGACGTTTCCTTGGGCGAAGTTTCTCCCCGTGACGTGGGGGGTGCATCTGATCGGTCGTGTGCTCATCGGCGGGCAGTCGCTCTCTGCGATGCCCTTGGCGGATGTGCTCTTCCTGATCGCGATCTCGGCGACCTACTGTGGGTTAGGGTATGGGGTGTTTAAGTTCTTCGAGGGCGTAGCGCGGGACCGAGGATTGTTGGGACACTATTAGCTCGCAGATACAGAAAGGAGGGTGAGCGCTGTGCGTGATCGCATCCTACAGGCATTAGAGCGCAGTCGGGCCGACTACACCGAGATCCGCGTGGAGCGCGAGTGGCGCACCGAGGTCTCCTATCGCAAGAACAATCTAGAAAATCTTGAGTCGTCTTCGGAGCTTGGAGGGATCGTGCGGTGCTTGGTTGGGGGCGGCTGGGGGATCGCCGTCTTTAATTCGCTCGATAATGTGGAGAGCAGGGTGGAAGACGCGTATCGCATTGCCAAGGCGGTCAGCGCCAAGATCACCGAGAGGGCAGCTCTGGCCCCGGTGCCCCCTGTTCAGCAGGAGCTCCGCGTCTCCCTGAAGAAAGACCCGCGCTCGATCCCCCTGCGCCACAAGCAAGAGCTTTTGAACACATATAACGAGCTTATGCTCAAGGCAAGCGACAAGATCGTCTCCACCACGGCGCGCTATACCGACTCGTTTAAAGAAGTCACCTATGCCAACTCTGAAGGGACTTTCATCGTTGAAGAGCGTCCGGACGTGACGCTCTTGCTCTCCGCGACAGCGCGCGAGGGGGAGAAGAACATCCAGAGGGGCGCCGAATCCCACGGCTGGTTGGCGGGCTTTGAAGCTGTCGAGAATCAAGAAGAGAAGGCGCTCCAAGCGGCGCAGCGCGCTTTAGATCTTCTCAAGGCCAAGCCCGTCACCGCGGGCGTCTACACGGTCATCTTAGATCCGGATCTCGCTGGGGTCTTCATTCACGAAGCTTTTGGCCATCTGTGCGAAGCCGACTCTCTCTTTAAAAACCCTAAGCTTCAGGAGGTCCTCAAGATAGGGCGGCAATTTGGCGTCGAGGAGCTCAACGTCGTCGATGACGGCTATCTTGAAGGGTTGCGCGGCAACTTCAAGTACGACGACGAGGGCACCCCCAGACAGAAGGTCTATCTCATCAAGAACGGCATCTTAAACGGTTTCTTGCACAGCCGCGAGACGGCAGCCAAGATGGGCGCCCAGCCCACAGGCAACGCCCGCGCTGTGAACTATCAGTTTGAGCCCATCGTGCGGATGCGCAATACATATATCGAAGCCGGCTCGGCTTCGTTCGAGCAGATGCTCAAAGATATCGATCACGGGATCTACGCCTGCGGGGCTGTTGGCGGCCAGACGTTGCTCGAGCAGTTCACCTTCGAAGCGATGTACGCCTACGAGATCGTGCGGGGGCAGCTCGGGGAGCTGCTGCGCGACGTCGTGCTGACGGGCAACGTCTTTGAAACACTCAAAAATATCGAGATGATCGGGGACGATCTCGTCATCAAGGGGAACGCTGTCGGCTGCGGCAAGGGAGGGCAGTTCCCGCTCCCGGTCACGACCGGCAGCCCCCACATCCGCGTGCGCCAAGTCACTATAGGAGGGAAAGCAGCATGAAGACCCACCTGCGTGCATCAGATCTTTTAGAAAGAGTCTCTAAGCAGACCGATGGGGCGGAGATCTACGAGTTACATAGCCTTGAGCTTCCCGTGAGGTTTCACGCGGGGGCTTTAGAGTCCGTCAAGATCGTCGAGACAGCCGGCAGGGCCCTGCGCCTTATCAAGGACGGGCGCCTGGGCTTTTCGACTACAACTGATCTGGGCGACGAGACGAATCTCCTGCAGAACGCGCTCGAATCTGCGCGCTCCGGCGACCCCGCCCCCTTTCGATTCCCAGCGCAGCAGCCGGCTTCGCCCGTGCAGTGCTTCGACCCACAGGTCGAGCAGCTCGACGAACAGAAGCTGATCGCCCTGGGCGAGGAGATCGTAGAAAATATCAAAGCATACGATGCCACATTGCAGATCGACGCCTGGGCCGTCAAGGAGCTCCACGAGATCACCCTGTGCAACACCAGCGGCTTAGAGCTGGTGAGCCGACGCACCCTCGTCAGCGTGGGCGCCTCGGTCACCCGGGCCCAAGAGGGCGATATCCTCATCATCTCCGACCAAGACTCCTGGCGCCGTGCCGACAAGCTAGACGCTACGAAAGTAGCCCAGCGCATTGTAGAGAAGCTGCGTCTGGCCGAGAGGGTTGTCCCAGTTGAAGCCAAAGCCATGCCGGTGGTCTTCCATCGTGAGGGAGTCCTGGTGCTCCTGGTGCCGTTCATAGTTGGGCTGGATGGGCGGAATGTCTTCTTAGGCGTCTCGCCGCTGCGCGAGAAGCTCCATCAAAAGATCTTCGACGCGCGCTTCTCCCTCCTAGATGATGGGACGCTCGACTTTGCCCCCCGCTCCGCCCCCTACGATGACGAGGGCGTGCCCACGACAAAGAAGTTCTTAGTCGAGCAAGGCGTCGTCAAGCAGTTTCTCTATGATCTGAAGTCTGCGGCCCTGGCCAAAGCGCAGCCCACAGGGAACGGTTTTAAGGTGGGCTTGATGGGTGGGGGCTTTCGCCGCCCTCCGGGAATTCATTTTACAACAGGGATCATTCCCCCTGGAGAGAAGTCCTTGGAGCAAATCCTTCAAGACCTAGACGAAGCTCTCTTAGTAGAGGACGTCATGGGATTAGGCGGGGGCAACCCCCTGACGGGAGAGTTCTCTCATACGGTCTCGTTGGGGTTCCTGGTGCGGCGGGGCCAGATCGTCGGGCGCGTCAAGAACACCATGGTCGCGGGGAATGCCTACGATCTGCTCAGAGATAAGCTGATCGCCTTGAGCGATCGGGCTGAGTGGGTCTATGGGGTCGTGCACACCCCGGCGATCGCGGTGGAGGGGGTGAGCGTGGCCAGCAAGCCGTGATCGAGAGGCTGATATCGCTGATCTCCCCCGACTCGGTCGTGCTCTTTCTCGGCGCGACCGACGTGGGCAAGACGACGCTCATCCGCCAGCTCCATCGCCAGCTTGGCGGGGAGGTCATCGACGCTGATGTGGGGCAGAGCTGGCTCGGCCCGCCCACGTGTATCTCCCGCGGCGCGCTCCTCGACGACCAGCTGCAGCTGAGCTCCAGCTACTTTGTTGGGGATATCTCCCCTCGAGGCCACTTCGTCCAGGTGCTCAGCGGGGTCGCCCACTGCCTGCGGGGCGCGGCTCGCCCCCTGCTCATCGACACCGACGGCTACATCGCCGGTGAGGCAGCGCGCGCGTACAAGAGCGAGCTCATTCGGCTCGTCCGCCCTGACTTGCTGGTGCTGCTGCAGCGCGCCGGGGAGCTCGCGTACTATAAGCTCTATGCCCATCACGGCATCACCGTGATCGAGGTCCCTGTCACGCACGGGGGAAGCAAAGCACGGGAGGAGCGCATCCGGGCGCGCGAGGCCGCCTTCAGATACTCCCTTCAAGGGGCTTGCCTGCGCCAATGGAACTTCGCCGAGCTTGGCGTGGAGCGCTCGCTCATCGGGCATGGGGAGCCCCTCGATGTCGCCCTGCTCTCTCATCTGTTAGCCTGTCCGGTGAGAGCTGCCTGGCGCTTGCCCCACACCGCGACGCTCGTAGTAGAGCGCTGGCCCTTCTCCATCGCTGAGGCTCGGCGCGCTCTGGGGAGTGAGTCGCTCACGGTGCTGCTGTGGGATGACCTGAAGGACTCGTTAGTGGGCTGTTGCCTCAGGGGGGATCTTATCGGTTTAGGGATCGTTCACGAGCTGTCGCAGGAGACGATCTCGATCTGGACGCCCGCCTCCCAGGCCACCACCATCCAATGGGGCTCCCTGAAGGTCTTCCCTGATGGGCGCCATCTGAGATCTGGCCCTCACCCCGCCCTGCGGGCACCCCTCTCCCGTAGGTGACTACGGGAGAGGGGTGGGGGTGAGGGCCTCAAGCCCGCTGAAGCGGGCTCGTGTTCTCCCCACCCTCACCCCCGTCCCCAAGTCCCCTCACCCCTACACCCCTCTCCCTCACAGGGGAGAGGGGCTGGGGGTGAGGGTGTGGAGAGGGGGGCAGGGGTGAGGAGGGCTTGTGGGGGTGCCGGATGCTTCAGCTTCCGGCTTCGGCCTTCTGCCGAATCCCTATCAGCTCGATGAGGCTCTTGGCAGCTTCAGCCCCTTTGGAGATGCGCGCCCACGCTTGCTCTTCAGTATAAGTAGTGAGCACCCCGAAGACTATCGGGGTATCGCACTCTAACGTGACCCGCATCAGCCCGTCGGTGACAGCGCGCGCGATATGCTCAAAGTGCGCCGTCTCCCCCTTGATCACGCACCCTAACGGCAAGATCCCGTCATACCGCCCCGACTGAGCCAAACGCTTCACCATCGCGGGGAGCTCAAACGCCCCAGGCACCCAGATCACCGTCACGTCCGAAACCCCAGACTGCCGCAGCTGCTCCTGGGCCGCCTTCAGCATCTCTTGAGTGATCTCTCTGTTGAACTGGCTGACAACGATTGCGATCTTAAGCGTTGGATCCATCGCTGAGATTGACGAAGAGCTGGTCCAGCTGGTGCCCCAGCTTCTCCTTCTTCGTCTTCAGATACTCGTAGCTATAGGGGGTAGGGGGAATCAAGATGGGCAACTGCTCCACAATCTTGACGCCGTAGGCCTCAATGCCCACCAGCTTCTTGGGGTTGTTGGTCAAGATGCGAATGGTGCTCAGCCCCAGGTCCTTGAGAATTTGCACGCCGATCCCGTACTCGCGCAGGTCTTCCTTGAACCCCAATTGGCGGTTGGCTTCGACGGTATCCAAGCCCCGGTCTTGCAGATGATAGGCTTTGATCTTGTTCCCCAGGCCGATGCCGCGCCCCTCCTGACGGAGATAGACCAACACCCCCACGCCCTCCTGGGCGATCTGGCGCAGCGCCTGGCGCAACTGCTCGCCGCAGTCACACTTGAGCGAGCCAAAGACGTCCCCGGTCAGACACTCCGAGTGCACGCGCACCAAGACGTTCTCCTTGCCCGCCACCTCCCCCATGACCAAGGCGACGTGCTCCTTGCCATCGACGAGGCTGCGATAGGCGTGGATGGTGAAGGTGCCAAACTCCGTGGGCAGCTGAGCCGCGGCGATCTTCTCCACCAAGCGCTCGCGCTGATATCGATAGCGTATGAGATCGGCGATGCTGATTATGAGAAGATTATGTTTTTTGGCGAATCTCTCCAGGTCTGGCAGTCGGGCCATGGTACCGTCTTCGTTCATCACTTCGCAGATGACCGCGGCGGGGTAGAGCCCGGCGAGCTTACAGAGGTCGACGCTGGCCTCAGTGTGCCCGGCACGCTGCAGGACGCCACCGGGCCGAGCGCGCAACGGGAAGACATGACCCGGCTGGATTAAATCCGAGGGCTTGGTCTTAGGGTCAATGAGGGTCTTAATAGTCCGGGCGCGGTCGTACGCAGACGTCCCAGTGCTGATACCCTCTCGGGCATCTACCGAGACCGTGAAGGCACAGCCTTTGCCTGAGCTTTCGCTCTGGACGATGAGCTTGATCCCCAGCTCATCGAGCCGTTCGCCGGTCATGGGGACGCAGATGATCCCCCGGGCCTCCTTGGCCATAAAATTGATCTTCTCTGGCGTCACAAACTCTGCCGCCAGCACGACATCGCCCTCGTTCTCGCGGTCTTCGTCGTCGACGACGACGACCATCTCGCCGCGCCTGAGCGCTTCTAGTGCTTCTTCGATCTGAGCAAAAGCCATCAGTGGCCTCCTTTGAGCATTCTCTCTATATACTTTCCCAAGACGTCAAACTCGACATTGATTTTATCCCCCGGACGACGCCGGTGCAGGTTCGTCTGCTCCAGAGTGTGGGGGATGACCGCCACATCGAACTCCCCTTCAGAGATATTAAAGATGGTGAGGCTGATGCCATCGAGGGCTATCGACCCCTTCTCGATCAGATATTGTGAGTATTTTTTGTCCACACGGAAGCGAAAGACAGCGCCCTTCTCTTTTCGGGAGATTGAGACGATCTCGGCGAGGGTATCGATATGGCCCAGCACGAAGTGTCCATCGAGACGATCTGAGAATCTCAAGGGGAGTTCTAAGTTGACGAGGTCGCCGGGGCGGAGCAGGCCCAGGTTGGTGCGGGCGAGGGTCTCTGGACTCAGCTCGGCGGCGAAGCTATGGGCCGCAGGGGTGAGCTCGATCACCGTGAGGCACGTCCCGTTCACGGCTATGCTCCGCCCGATCTCTAATTCCCCAAAGAGCTTGGGGGTGCTTATGGCTAGACGGCTTGGGCTGATGTGCAAGACCTCCCCCGTGTCGGTAACAATCCCCGTAAACATACACAAGTATATCATAACAGAGATAGGCCCTCACATGATAGATGTCATCGCGTGCCATGATCTAGATCATGGCACGCCAAGGGCCTTTCTCGGTAAAACATAAGAAAGTTTGACAGGGCAGAAAGCCCCTGTTATAATCGGCCGTAAACTAGGAGAAGTGTAGCACATGGAGGCAGACAAAGACTCAAGCGTTGGGGCGCTTACACGGCGACGCTTCTTAGGGTGGCTGGGGTGGGGCTCGTTTGCGATAGCTATGGGCGGTATCGTTCAAGGTGTGCCCTACTATCTGAAGCCGCAACTGACCTATGAGCCGACGACGACGTTCACTGTAGGGCGCCCCAGCGATTACCAGATCGGCGAGATGCGCCCCATCGAAGCGAAGAGGGTCTTTATATTTCGCACGCCCCTGGGCTTTCAAGCCCTCTCCATGGTCTGTACCCATCTTGGATGCAGCTATAAGCCCTTCGGGCCGCCCAGTGCCGAGTATCCTGTGGTGCACGCGCGCTGCCCCTGCCACGGGAGCGTCTTCGCCAGAGATGGACGGGTGCTGGGAGGACCAGCCCCTCGACCCTTGCCCTTCTACAAACTCGAGCTGACCCCCGATGGCCGCCTCCAGGTGGACAGCGCCATCGTCGTCCCCAGTACATCGTATCTGACACCGGACGGCAAGGAGATCCAAGGCCCCCAGCCCGACGGCAGCGACATCAAGTTCTCATGATGGATACACTCCTGCTCGCCCTGCAGAGCCTCAGGCGTTCCCGAGTCTGGCTGTCGATCTTCCGTCGAGAGGGCCTGCCCCAGACGGAGGCCGATAGGCTCGCCATGAACCGCCGCAACTTCTTCGTGCACATCCTCCCCGCAAAGATCCATAGGGAGTCGGCTCGCCTGAGCTATAACTGGCTCTGGATGGGAGTGATCTCAACCTGGCTCTTTCTCCTCTTAGCGATCACCGGGGGCTTTCTGATGTTCTATTACGTGCCCTCGGTGGAGCGGGCCTACGATTCGATCCGCGAGATCGTCAACGCCGTGCCCTTGGGAAGGTTTATGCGCAATCTCCACAAGTGGTCCGCCGAGCTGATGGTCTTCGCCGTCTTCTTCCACATGCTCAGGGTCTTCTTCACCGGCTCCTACCAGAAGCCGAGGGAGTTCAACTGGGTCATCGGGGTCTTGCTGCTGGTGATCACGGTGCTCTTTGCCTTCAGCGGATATATTCTGCCCTGGGATCAGTTGGGGTATTACGCGGCCAAGATCGCGAGCAACATTGCTGAGGGCACGCCGTTCATCGGGCCATATGTGAAGCAGGTTCTCCTTGGTGGGACCGATTTGGGGCAGCCGTCGCTCCTGCGCTGGTACGTCATTCACGTCTTCGTGCTGCCCGCGGCGATGATCTTTTTAATTGCGTTTCACTTCTGGAGAATCCGCAAGGACGAGTATAGCAAGCCCTACTGGACAGAGGAAAGGAAGCGACGCTAGATGGCTGTCTTAGGATCGCTCAAGACATTCAAGGGTGGGCACTACTTTGGGCTCTTTGAGGGGACGCCGCGCGGTAAGAGATTACAGACTGCGCCATTGCCACACAAGGTGATCATTCCCCTGCGTCAGGGGTTTTCAGCCGAAGTTGCCCCCTTGGTCAAAGAGGGGGATCATGTGCGGACCGGGCAGGTCATCGGGCGCAACGAACCCAATCCCCACAAGCCCTCAACCCCGGTCCACGCGACCATCTCCGGCAGAGTGACCAAGATCGACAAGCGCCCCCATCCCCTGGGGGGCGAGACCCTCTGCGTCCATATAGAATCCGACGGGAAAGACGAATGGGAGCGGCTCGACCGCCCTGCCAACTACGAACGACTCCCCCCAGAAGAGCTGGGGAAGATCCTCTATGAAGCCGGGGTCACCGCTTTGGGGCAGGCCGGCTTTCCCACGATCTATCACTCGGCGCCCGCCATGCCGGAGAAGATTCGCGCTCTCATCATCAACGCGGTGGAGACCGAGCCCTTCTGCGAGGCCACCGACCAGCTCCTGTACGAGGAGTTCGACAAATTCATCAACGGTATCAAGATCTTGCGAGCGGCCCTGGGCAACGTGGCGGTCCATATTGGGCTGGGCTATAACAAGCCCCGCATCTACGAGGAGCTCATCACCCGCTTTGAATATCACGATTGGTGCACGATCCATCAACTGCGGCCCAAGTACCCCCAGGGCGATGACGCCGTGCTCATTCGCACGATTTTGGGGTTGCTGCTGCCGCAGCGGGGCTACGCGACCGATGTCGGCTGCGTCGTCTCTGACGTGCAGCAGTGCGTAGCGGCTTACGAAGCCGTGGTAGAGGGAAAGCCCTTCGTCGAGCGCGTCGTCTCCGTAGGGGGCTCGGCCGTGAAGGAGCCCGGGAATTATCGTGTTCGTCTGGGCACTCCTATTGGGAATCTCTTGGAGAATAATCTGAAGTGTCAGGGGCGGATCGTGCTGGGGAGCGTCATGCGTGGGAGCGCCCAAGGCGATCTTGAAGCCCCTCTTGTGCGAGAGACCCCAGCAGTGATCGCGCTCAGGGAGGCGGAGCGCGAGCTCTTCCCCGTTGCTGGGCCAGGCTTTGATCGCGATTCGTTCACGGGGGCATATCTCAATCTGCCGTGGGTTCGTTACAAGCGCGCTACGACAAGCCTCAATGGTAATCCCAGACCGTGCGTGAAGTGCGGGTACTGTGTCGACGTCTGCCCGCAGAATCTGGTCCCGGCCCTCTTGGGCGAATACGCTGCCAATGGGTTATTGAGCGAAGCCCAAGATATCGATATCTTTGCGTGTATTGAGTGTGGGTTGTGCGCCTACGTCTGCCCGAGCAAGATTCCGTTGCTCGAGCAAATTCGCGAGGGCAAGCGCAAGATCGAAGAAGGGGCATAAGGAGCACCCATGAAAGATAAGATTTATACTTTCTTCGAAAGAGTCCATCACGAGTTACAAGCCCGTGGCGCCCAGGGCTTAGCCGTGCTTTGGGAGGGCATCAAAGATGCAGTCTTTGGCGGGAGCGACAAGAGTGCGCGCCAAGCCCCCTATATCCGCGACGCCATCGGGATGCAGCGCTACATGGGGGCCCCAATCGTGGCTTGCATCCCCTTAGTGCTTGCGAGCATCTACTTCTACGGGTGGCGCTCGGTGGCGATCATCGCCTTGACTTATGTGGTGGGGATGGCCGTCGAGTTTACGTTCTGTGCTATCCGTCGCCATGAGGTCACCGAGGGGCTCCTGGTGACGTGTATGCTCTATGCGCTCTCGCTGCCGCCGACGCTGCCGTTGTGGATGGTCGCGGTGGGGATCGCGTTTGCTATTGGGATTAAAGAGCTCTTCGGCGGGTCGGGCTACAATATCTTCAACCCGGCGATCAGCGGTCGGGCGTTCTTATTACTCGCCTTCCCCTCAGCGATGACGACCCGCTGGTACGTCCCCTTCAACCCCCTCACTGACGGCCTGGGAGGATTTCTGCACTGGTCTCCGGAGTCCGTCAAGGGCATAGACGCCATAGCCAAGGCTACCCCCTTGGGGGCATTCAACTCTCCAGATATCGCCAATCCCGATCTGTTTACGCTCGTGACGGGCTTTGGGCGCGCCGATGTGCTGGGAGCGACGTCGGCGCTCTTGGTTCTGTTGGGCGGGCTCTATCTCTTAGCGACGCGGGTTATCGATTGGCGCGTCTCCATAGTGATGATCGTGACGACGGGGGTCGTCTCGCAGTTTTTGCACTTCATCTCTCCTGCGTGTACTGCGGAGGTGCGGACGTGCTTCCCCGATGGCATCTATGCGGTACTCTCTGGCGGGGTGCTCTTTGCGGCCTTCCTCAATGCGACCGATCCCGTCACCAGCCCCATGACCGTTCGCGGCCGGTGGATCTTCGGTATAATGTTAGGGGTTTTGACGGTCTTAGGGCGTGGCTTGACCGGCTACGCCGAATGGGTAACCTTCTCCATCTTGATCGGCAATATGTTCACCCCGCTGCTCGATAGATTTTCTATCCCCAAGAGCTTTTCGGCACCAGCGGTGCAGAAGAGGTGACGCGACGTGGCTCAAGCACCAAAGAAGCAGAGAAGGCTTATCGGGCCGCACGAATGGCGCATGATCCTCGTGCTGACGGCCATTGCGGCCATAGCCGGAGGGTTCTTAGCGCTGGTCAATGAAGTGACCAAAGCGACCATCGAAGCGAACGCGAAAGCTCGCCTCCGTTCGAGCATTCTCGTGGCGGTCGGGCTCTACACAGCTGAAGAGCTCTTCCCTGCCGAAGGGCTGCCCAAGCTCTCCCCCGCCCAAGTCGATCAGTACTTCAAAGAGCACATCGAAGAGCGCAAGACCGACAGCTTCACCTATTGGAAGGTCTACAAGGACAAGATCGGCGGGGAGCTGTTGGCCTATGTCATTCGCATTCAAGGGAGCGGATTCCAAGGGTTGGTGGCGATGCAGATAGCTCTGAAGCCTGATCTCTCGGAGATTATCGGGGCGCATGTCGTCCCCTTCGAGATCGGCGAGACCCCCGGCTTGGGCTTCCGCATGACCGAAGAGAGATTTTGGAGCCAATTCAAGGGGATGAAGACCGAGCCCCGTGTGGAGTTTGTCAAATTCCGTGATCCCACTAGCCCCAAAGCCCCCAATCAGTTCGATGCGATCACCGGGGCGACGTATACGTCCACAACGGTGCGCGATCTGCTCAATCAGACGATCGCCAGCTTACGAAAAACCCTTCAAAAAGAGGGAAAGGAGCGATCTTGAAAAAAGCAGACTGTTATAGTATGCTTTTTGTGGCCAAAGATGGCCTAGAAGGAGTTGAGGGCGGATGACGGAAGTGACAAGGGTGGAGCGAGCATCAGCGCCGGCGATCCCGCTGACGCAGCGGCTGCCTCAGACCAAGGGCTGGAAGGAATTAGTCCGCGACATCTGGGACGACAACCCCACGTTCCGAATGATCCTCGCGATGTGCCCGACGATGGGCGCGACCAACATGGCTATCAACGGCATGGCCCAGGGATTAGCAACGCTTATCGCTACTGTAGCGTCGAGCGTCACCGTCTCGGCCCTGCGCGCGCTCATCCCCGCGGAGGTGCGGCTCCCGGCGTATATGATTATTATTGCTTTCTGGGTGACGATCGTCGATATCTTCTTGCGGGCGTATCTGCCGCCGCTGTCGGCGGCGCTGGGGCCGTACGTCCCGTTGATCATTACGAACTGTTTTGTGCTGGGGCGTGCGGAAGCCTTTGCCAGCCAGAACAGCCCTGGGCTGTCCGCGTTGGATGCCCTGGGGGTGGGCTTGGGGTTCACCATGTCGCTGACGCTGTTGGGGATCGTGCGCGAGCTGTTGGGCTTTGGCAGCCTCTTCGGGATTCAAATCTTCAGCGCTTGGACGCCCTGGGTGATCATGATCATCCCTGCGGGGGCGTTCTTGGTCGTCGGGCTGTACGTGGGTGTCGTCAAGCACTTCTCTCCGGGAGGGCAGATCGGGGGTGGCTCGTAGGGTATGGATATCTTTCTCATCGTTTTGGGCGCGATCTTGACGAATAATATTCTGCTTACGACGTTCTTGGGGATCTGCCCGTTTATTGGGGTATCGGGGGAGTACGCGTCGGCGTCGGGGATGGGCATGGCCGTGATCTTCGTGCTGACGATGACCCTGCCCGTCAACTGGCTCATGAAGCACTTCGTCCTCGATCCCCTGGGGGTAGGCTATCTCTCTCTCATCGTCTATATCGTGACGATCGCCTTCTTAGTCCAAGTCGTGGAGATGTTCATGAAGCGCTTTCTCCCAGCGCTGTATAATTCGCTGGGGATCTTCTTGCCCTTGATCACGGTCAACTGCGCGATCTTGGGCGGGGTGCTCTTTGCCATCGCTACGTGGAATCTGGGGTTTCTCGAGAGCGTTGCTTACGGGTTTGGTGGCGGGGTCGGCTGGGCGCTGGCTATCATACTCATGGCGGCTATGAGGGAGCGCTTGCGCTTTGCCCCCATCCCCGAAGGGCTCAAGGGCCCAGGGATCGCCCTGATTATCGCGGGGCTGATGGCCATGAGCTTCGTCGGCTTCTCGGGGATGATCAACATTCGCGACTTTGGAGGATGAGATGGTCTATCTCGTGCCGGTAGCGACGATGGCCCTCATGGCCATCTCGGTTGCCCTTATCTTGGGGGTAGTCAAGAATCTGCTCACGGTCGAGGGCGAAGCCAAGGTCACCATTGTCAACGACGGCAACGAGCTGGTCTTGCCCGTGGAGCAGAACTTAATGCAAGCCCTCAAGAAAGCCGGGTATGATCTCTTCGCGCAATGTGGCGGCAAGGGCACCTGCGCGACGTGTCGAGTGAAGGTCTTAGCAGGGCTGGCTCCAGAGCAGATCACCCCGGCGATGCTCGGCCCGCTGAGCGATAAGCTCAGAAAAGAGGGCTGGGTCTTGTCGTGCCAGATCTCCCTGAAGAACGATCTGAAGATCGAGCTCTTCAAGCCCTTGGTGATGGCCTGGCCCAAGGTCGAGGGCAAGGCCGTAGAAGAGGCTCCCACGGCCCCAGCGCTCTCGCCCGCCGCGGCCAAGCTGCGCGCGGTGCTGCCCGGATTCGACTGTTTAGCCTGTGGATATAAGACGTGTGAGGAGTTCGCAGAGGCCGTAGCTGCCGGAGAGGCCCCCCTGGACGGGTGCTACCCCGGCGGCAAGCCCGTCCTAGAGAGACTCAAACAAGCAGCGACGCAAGCTGGGGTGAAGCTCAGTTAATATGCCCAAGGTCGTCATCCTCGGACAGAAAGAGTTCGACGTCCGCCCTGGGACGAATCTCTTGAAGCTCATCCAAGAGCATCGCTATGACGACCAGCTCCCCGCGACCTGTGGTGGCCAGGGGCAGTGCTCGACGTGCGCAGTGCGCGTGCTCAAGGGCGGGGGCGCGCCCAACCA
>FWWM01004044.1_pt1 | contig 34993 bp, 28 predicted proteins | sample 2228351 | NCBI WGS metagenome assembly FWWM01 (sample SAMEA103939774, study PRJEB20133) | metagenome
GATGCCAATCAGCGCCGCCGAGCCGAACGCCAACAGCACGCCCTCGGTCGGGATAAGCACCTGCCAGTTCGCCTGCTTGCTGATATAGCCCGCCGCCCAGTAGCCTAAGCCAATCCCGATTAGCCCGCCCACCACGCTCACTACCACCGACTCAATCAGGAACTGGAGCAGGATATTGAAGCGGGTAGCACCGATTGCCTTGCGCAAGCCAATCTCGCGCGTGCGCTCCGTGACCGACACCAGCATAATATTCATAATGCCAATCCCGCCCACAATCAGCGAGACCAACGCCACCCCGCCGAGCAGGAAGGTGAAGGTCTGGGCAGTCTGCTCGACCGTCTCCACAAAATCGCCCTGATTGAACACGCGGAAGTCGGGGTCGCCCCATGGTGGGATGTTGTGCGCACGCATCAGCACCTCTTCTACGCATGCTTGGGTCTCAAACATCTGGTCGGAGCGTCGGGCTTGCACATTGATAGCGTCTAAATAGTCTTGGCGTGAGACGCGCCTCATCGCCGTCGTGATGGGGATGTAGACGCGGTCGTCGAAGCTTCGGAACCCTGTATCGCCTTTATAGCCGAGCCGACCCACCACCTCGAAGGTCTGCCCCCCAATCCGAATGGTTTTGCCGACCGCTGCGCCTCCCTGAAACAGTTCTTGCCAGACGGTGTGCCCAATCACCGCCACGCGCGCCATACTCCGCACATCCTGCTCGGTGATGAACCGTCCCTCCTCCACCACAAGGTTGCGTATCTGTTCTAACTCAGGCGTGATGCCCGACACGCTGGTGCGCATGTTGCGATTGAGATATTTCACTTGCTGGGTAGACCAGACTTCGGGTGAGAGACGGCTCACGGTATCGCTACAGCCTTTCAGGATTGCCTCCCCATCGGAGAGTTTGAGCGACTGGACACTTCCGAAGCCCAGAAACGCGCCCCCACGCCGTGCCTGACCGGGGCGCACGGTCAGCACATTCGCCCCCAGCCGTTGGATTTGGTCTAAGGTAGACTGGCGTGCGCCTTGCGCGATGCCAATCATACTAATCACCGCAGCGACGCCGATAATCACGCCCAGCATCGTGAGCACCGTGCGCAGTTTGTTCGCACGCAGACTGTCTAACGCCGTCAGAAAGTTTTCCCATAGGTTCATAATAACCTCCTACCGACCGGGTGAACCACCCGTTCCGCCCCCAGGTCCTCCAGTACCACCACTACCGCGTTGGGAACCGCCCATCCTGCGCCCGAACGGGCTACCGAATGGCGAACCCGCACCCTGATTCGCCTCCACATTGAAAACGCGTCCTGTCACAACAATCTCGCCTGGCTGAACACCGTCAATAATCTCTGTCTTTTCGTTGCCCTGAATGCCGATTTTGACCTCGCGCCGTTGGGGAGTACCGTTGACCATCACTTCGACATAAGTGCCTTCCCGCGACATATTGACCGCCTCGTTAGGGACGGCGACCACATCGTCTTTTCGGGCGACCAAGAACTCACAAGTGGCGTTCAGTCCGGGCTTCAGGCGCGCATCAGGCTTCTCAATCTCTACTCGCACCTTGACCACCGTCACATTATTCTCCACCACTGCTTGGGGGTCGATACGGCTCACGCGCCCTCGAAACCGCTCGCGTGGGAACGCATCGATTCGGATTGTAACGGGCTGACCGATGCGCACACTGCCGATGTCGGCTTCGTCCACCGAGACCTCCACATACATTCGGGAGGTGTCAGCAATCTGAAGCAGGGTGTTGCCCTGTGAGAAGAGCGAGGTGCCGGGAGGGACAATCGTGCCCTGCTCCACAAATCGGGCAATCACCACGCCACCGAGCGGTGCGGTGATGGTGGTGCTTTCTAACTGCACACGCGCATTATAAAGTTGGGCATCGGCGCGGGCGCGCTGGGCTTTGGCGGTCGCAATGTCTGCCTCGCGTAAGCGTATCTGGCGTAGATTCGAACGCGCTTGCTCTAACTGGGTCTGTGCCTGCTTATATTGGGCGCGTGCCTCTTCTAAGGCTTGTTGGGCGAGTTCCACTTGCACACGGTTCGCCTCTGCCGAGCGCAGGTTCGCTTCCGCCTCTGCCACCCGTGCACGGGCAGTCTCCAAGCGCGTCTGCAGGTCTTGCTCTAAGGTCTGGAGCCGTTTCTCTGCGCTGACCCGCTGGCTCCGAGCGTTCTCAAGTTGGGCGAGCGCACTGTCCACCTGCTGTTGCGACACGAACCCGCGCTGAAGCAGGCTCTGGAGCCGTTCGTAGTTGCGCTTAGCGGTCTCTTCGGCTTGGCGCGTGGCGTTGTAGTTCGCTTGGGCTTGAGCGCGCTCTTGGGGGATAATCACCTGCTCTAACTGTTCAAGGCTCTTGCGAGCGGTCTCCAGGGTGGTGCGCGCCGATTGGAGTTGCGCTTCGGTTACGGTCGGCTGGAGTTTGGCACGCTCCTCCGCTTGTTGGAGCCGAGCCTGCGCCGCTTGCAGGTTCGCTTCGGCTTGTTGGACGGCTAATCGGCTCTGTTCGCGCTGGAGCGCAAGGTTCTCCTGTGCCTGCTCGATGCGAGCCTCCGCCGCCTCTAAGTCGGCTTGTGCCTGATTGAAGACCGAAAGCGTATCGGCAGGGTCTATCCGAGCCAGCAGTTGACCGGGCTTGACCACATCGCCCACATCGACCAGCACCTGGCTCACGATACCGCCTGCTTTGGACTTTACATCGACGATGTTGTAGGTGCGCAAGACTCCTGTTGCGGTGATGGAGCGCACGACATCTTCACGGGTGACTTCGGCGGTTCGCAGAGTGACCTCTTCGGTGGCAGGTTCGCTCTCGCGCCCACGCCACCAGAGAACGACCGCCAACGCCACCACGATGCCCACGACGATTGCAACGCGCCTATTCATAGCCTCTATCCTACCCTATAGGGTTTCTAAAACCATAGACGCCAAGAATCGAGCGATGTTCTGGTTTTAATTCCCACCGCTTTCAATTCCCACTGCCCCGAAGGATGGGTGCAATATCGGCACGCTCCCCTTTGTGTCGGACGGCGGGATTGTTTTAATTCCCACCCGCCCCGAAGGACGAGTGCAATGGTATCATTTTTTTAGACCCTTCCCACTTCGCATTCGCACAGAGTCGGGGTAACGAAAAGGGTGGCTCAGGGGTTATGACGCAGGCGAGACGCCCGTACTACAAGTGCCCACTCCCTACTCCCCATTCCCTACTCCCTACTCCCCATTCCCACTCCCTACTCCCCATTCCCCATTCCCCACTCCCCAAAACCAGCAGGAATCGCCGTGATGTGCCCGAATCTTACTTTCGGGTGAGTACGGTGGCACAGGTGACCACATTCCGACGAAGCTGGCTGCGAGAGTGGGGACGCTATTTGAAAGGCGTCTTCACTCAGGTTTTTGCGAACCCTGTTATCGGGCGCGAACTGCGGGTGCGTGTGCGGTTCGGGCGCAGTTATCTGCTCCAATCGGCATACCTCGCTTTCTTGATTATGATGGCGATGCTGTTGTTTGTCAACCTCAGTGAGCTGGGTTTCGAAGCGAACCCTGTCATCATCCAGCAGAGCCTGATAAGTTTCAACTCCAGCGTGATGGGCATTTTGGCGACACTGATTGTGCTGATTGTGCCCGGCTTGACCGCCAGTGCAGTGACCTTAGAGCGGGAGCGTCGGACGATCGACCTTCTGCTCGCGACGCCGCTCACTGCCCGCGACCTGCTCACGGGCAAGTTGGTCGGCTCGGTGGCGTTCGTGGTGCTGTTGCTTGCCCTGACCCTCCCGATTAGCGCGGTGAGTGTGGTGGTCGGCGGAATGACCATACTCGAACTGTTGACCATCTACTTCCTGATGGCGATGAGTGCGATGGTGTTGGGCGCTATTTGCATCGCACTCTCCAGCTATTTCAATCGTTCCTTCGCGGCGATTATCTGGAGCTATCTTGCGGTTTTTGCCTTCTTGGGTGCGACGACGCTCGTCTCATTCTTCCAAGTGGAAGCGTTCTTTACGGGAAGCAATCGCCTGCTATCCATCGGTGCGGTACTCAATCCGTGGTTCGCTCCCTACATCGCCAACACCTCCTTAGAAGTGTTCGGCAAGCAGGTTCCTGTGTGGGTGGTTGCGCCTATCTTCTGCCTTGCGCTCACACGGCTTGTCCTGACCGCTTCGGCACGGCGGGTGGGGCTGTATGACCGCGATGTGATGCCCTCCCTTCGTCGGCAGGGGTTGCTCCTTTCAGGATTGCTCGGCTACTTGAGTATCCTTCCGCTGGCGTCGGGTGGGGCGGCAGGAGTAGCACTGGGCAGGTTCGAGGTGGCGATAATCGGGATGCTACTGGCGTTATTGGCGTCGGGCTTGGCGATGGGGATTGCGCTGTTCACGGCGCCGTCCCACGACGGTGCGCCCCCTGTGCCGACACCTCCCGCTTGGTTCCGCTTTCGCACGATGCTCCGAGCGCACTCATCGGGCACGCTGAACTATTTGCTGGTGTACTGGCTCCTTTTTATGGGTGGGTTCACGCTCGGCTTGCAACCGCTCTGGGTCACGATGACCGTCGACCAGTGGTTCCTGCTGGGGACTTGCGCTGTCTACTTTGGATGTTTGTGGCTGATGGTCTGGGCGGTAGGACGCCTCGCCTATGCGCTCCTGCCTGCACCCACCACACTCAATGTGCGCATCCTGACGCTCGTGGTCGTGGCAGGGATTATCGTCTTACCCGTGATGATTCATATGCTCTTCTTTTTTGACTTCTCCGAATCGCCTATCTTAGAGTGGTGGGTTTTCTCGGCTCTTGCTGATGTCTACAACTACATCCAGTCGTCTTCCACCATACACCTCGATGTGTTCGCTTACAAGACAGGAGTCTTTTTGATTGCTATACTGGCGTTGGCGGTGGTGGCGGACCTGATTGCCTTTGCGCGTGCCCGCCGACAGGCGCGCCGATAATCGGGTACAATTGCAAAGATTGCCTATGACACCGACCATAACCAAAGAGCAGGTAGCCGTAGACTATTTAGCGAGCCATGTGCTGAAGACCTTTATGCAAGACCGCCCCATTCCGCTTCGGGCGAATGAGGTGCGCGAGCGTTTGGCGGAGACAGAAGGAATCCAGCTCAGTTCGTCGGAGGTGCGTGCGCTACTATACAACCTGCCCGACAAACTGCTACAAGAGGAGCGACGCTGGCTTCCCCTGTACCGCAAGGTCTCCCTTCGCACGCCTGTCGCAGCGTTCATCGAGCGGGTCATTCGGGCGGTGGGCGCGCCGGTCTCCCGTGAGCAGGTTGCTCTGGAACTCTCGGCACGCTATCGTCGTTCACACGAATATTTCGAGACGATTCTGCCCCGCCTGTGCCAATCGGCAGAGCGACTTTTTATCACCTCTGACGGACAGATTGGCATCAGCGAATGGCTCTTCATTCCCGACTGGATCGAGCCGATTCCCTACGAGTGGGAGCGTGACGAAGAACGTGAGCGCGCCGTGCACGACGCCCTCTTCTACAACGACCTCACTTGGGACGAAGTGGAGCCGTTCGTCAAACGTGGCGCAGGAATGGACTGGCGCAATCCCAGCACGGCGGTTGAGTTTATAGAGAACTATCTCTCCGAGAATCCAGAAGGGAGCCTCTCAAACCGCATTCTCGGCTTCCTCGGTTGGTACTATACGCTGCTTCCAGACCCACGCTGGCACTACCCCTACGATGGCGTCAAGTTGTTCGAGGCAATCCTCCAATCGAAGGTGGCGCGCTGGGGTTCCGATGGGCGATGGTATCATCCGAACGCAAAAGATGAGTGGCTCCGCGTGGCGATGGAGCAGGTTCAAGAGTGGCTTCGCAATATGCCCGCCGAGGAGACCCAACCGCTCGAACTGCGCCCCGACGAGGTTGATCAGATTGTGGAGTACCTGCTGAAGGGTACGGGAGTACGACGCGCCTCGAACCTGCTGGAGGAGATGTTCGAGGTCTCGCCTCAGAGCCGTACCTTCAAAGAAGACCTCGATACGCTGGTGAACGCGCTCTGGGCGGATGGGCGTGTGGTCTGGTTCGGCTATGACCGTTTCGGACGCGACAGCGATGTGCCCGAATATGTACGCTCGGTGCCCTCGGTGTTCGAGTTCCCGCCCCTGCCCGACATTCGCAACGAAGACGGCGAACCTTATGATATTCTTATTGACCCTGAGGGCTATCCTCGCTCCCTGCGCGAGGAGATACGCGACCCTCGCGCCCAAGATGTGCTGGACGAGGAGACCCCCGCCTATGTGGAGCCTGTGCCCCAGAAGGTGCGCATCGTGCTACGCCCGCCTCACAAAGACCTCGGCACAATCCCGATGTGTCAAATCCCGCTCGGCTTCTTCCCCGACGAGCCGTTCCTCCAGCAGTTGACCTTCATCGATGAGAACGGACAATCGTATGAGGTATGGCTCAACCACGAGACGCGCCTCATCTATGGACTGTTCGATAAGTTCCTCTCGATTGAGGCGATTTCGGGCATTATCTTTGAATTGGAGCGCACTGATCAGCCCGACACCTACTACCTGCGCTACACGGGCGAGACCGACCCGCTGTTAGCCATCTCGCAGTCGCGGTATGAGCGTCTGCTGGGGCTACAGGAGCGTGCCGACCAACTCGCCACCTATCACCTGCTGGTGGAGCTTTTGCGCGACCACCCACGCGGTGCCGACTTCCTGACCCTGCACAACGAACTCAACATCATTCGCCGTACCCAGCGGGAATTGACCGCCTCGGTTCTCAGTGCATATCCCTGCTTCGAGCTCCACCGCGGTTCGCCCGTATGGCACCTCAAGGAGGAGGACATCGGCAAACCCATCACGAAGAAGGCGCGCTCGTACCTGCTGGGGTGAGTTATGCACGCCGATATGCATCTGCTGTATGAACTCCAGCAGCTGGACGCCCGAATCGAGAAGATGCGTAGCAATCTCAACGCCCTCGATTCGGGCGAGTCATGGCGCCAAAAACTCGACCACAATCGCCAACGGCTGGAGAATATCAAACGCCAATACCATGAGATGACCGTTAGAGCACGCGAGCAAGAGCTCGAACTCAAGTCCCAAGAGGAGAAACTGCGCCAGTTAGAAGCCGAACTCTATTCTGGGCGTATTCGCAACCCCAAAGAGCTGGAATCGCTCCAGCACGAAATCGACTATCTGAAGAAGAGGCGTGAGAACCTCGATATGGAAGTCTTGCGCATCTGGGAGCAGATGGAGACCACTGAAGTCGAAATCCGTGAGACCGAAGCGGAGATGGACCGTATGGAGCAGCTCTACCAAAAACACCTTGAGCACTATCGTGCCCTGAAGAGCGCAATCGAGGAAGAGTTGGCGCGTCTGCTATCCCAGCGGGAAGGACTGGTGGCGCGCATTCAGCCCTCCGCAGTGGAACGCTACGAGCGGTTGCGCGAACGGGTGGGCGGTGTCGCCGTCGCACTGGTGGAGGAGAAGACCTGTCGCGTGTGCCACACCGCGCTTACCGACTACGCCTACAAGCGTTTGGAATCCGAGAGCAACCTCCTCACTTGCGAGAGTTGTGGACGGCTCCTTTATGACCCCAGTTTGCGCGCAGACGCTTAGAGTGCCTAACAAAAGTGGCTTGGGCATCTTGCCCATTTCGCGCACGAACAGGACGCCCGTGCTACGAATGGGTCTTTCGGACAATCTCTCACGGGGTTGAGATGTTTGTTAGGCGTTCTTAATGAAACTCCCCTCTCCCGAAGCATCGGGAGAGGGGCTGGGGGTGAGGGCTGAAAACTCGGAGACAGGCTGGTAGTGAGGGCTAATACTCCCCTCTCCCGAAGCGTCTTACTGCACGACACTTTTTTGAGGGAGAATAGAAAATGGGCGCACACGGGGGTGCGCCCCTACACAACCGCCTTACCCGTAGGGGCAGACCCCCGTGTCTGCCCTGCCAAACAGAAGCCCACCTCAAGCACAAGTACGAAAAACTGTCGTGTAGTAAGCCCGAAGCATCGGGAGAGGGGCTGGGGGTGAGGGTTAGCTCATGGAAAAGGAGACAAGTAGCTTGGAAATTGAACTCAAACCGTGTACCCCTGACAAGGATGGGAGAGGGAGGGAGCCAGACCCCCCTCTCCCACAGCGTGGGAGAGGGGCTGGGGGTGAGGGCTGTACACTGATCCCTAACCCTCCCCAGCCCTCCCTCTCCTTGTGGGAGAGGGAGGGAGCAGGGCGTGGCAAGGAGCCAGCCCCCCCTCTCCCACAGCGTGAGAGAGGGGCTGGGGGTGAGGGTTAGCACCCACTACCGAAGTTGAAGAGCACCGTCAGCAGGTCGGCGTCGTCCACGACACCGTCGTTGTTCACATCCTCAGCACCGCCACCTGTGCTTCCGAAGGCAAACAGCACTGCTAGCAGGTCGGCGTCGTCGACACAGCCATCGCCGTTCACATCGCCCTCAGGACCTGCGGGGCAGACCTGAACCGTCACGAACTGCTGACCCGGCACATAGTCCTCGTTGCTGAAGTCGAAGGGGAACATGTCAAAGGGCGGGTCTGGACAGCGCGCCCACGCAGGATTGCCCAACTGCCGAGATGGGTCGCCCACATTCAAGGCAGGCAGGCTCTGGTTGGAGAGGTAGGTTCCACGACAAGGGTCGCCCAAGTCGGCACCACCCGTCAGCATTGCCAGAATCTTAATCTCGCCCTGTGGGTTGCCCAGCGCGCTCAGGGGGATGGCATACTCCATTCCCGTCGTGGCAGTGAGCGGGTCGCCGATGTTGTTGGGGTCGCTCGTGACCCCTTGCACATTCGAGCTATCGAACGCCACGCGAAGCCCTGCAGTGTTATCGCCACCCTGAGGCTCGCTCTGCCCGCTATCTACCGCCACCGCGCCCACATAGGTCGAGGTGTTCGCAAGCAGGTCGTGGATGTCGATGTAGATGAAGTCGTTGCCCTGGTCGTCTCGGAAGCGGTTCACACCGATTGCGTAATCGGGGCGATGCTCGAAAATCACACCGCTCATGCCCTGCATCGAGCAGTTGATACAGCCTGTGGTGAGGTTGAAGGTGTTGCTGTCACTTCGCCCTGTGTCGATGTAGAGGTGGAACGAGTTGCCGTTGCCCTCCAAGTTGCCCGTGATACCGATGTACAGCACACCGTTCACACACTTCACATAGAGGGCGTTCATTTCGGAACCCCAAATGTCGCTCGCAGGGCGGTCTCCGAAGCCAGTGTAGTTGGTCTGCACTGCTACGGGGTTGCCAAACTCGGCGGGAATGTTGCGTCCGTCAATCTGCGGAACTTGCGCGCTCAGCGACGCAACCGCGAGAAACGCTCCTAAAGCCATCATTGGTCGTCTCATCGTTGATTACCTCCTTTCCCGCAATCCAGCGGGTGTCTATATTATAGCACAGATTCGAGAAATCGTATACTGAGCAAGAGTCGTCCGTTTAGAAGGGCAGACAAGGGGTCTGACTCAACAGGAAAGGTGGTTTGGTAGGGGCGCACCTCTGTGTGCGCCCATTTTCTATTCCCCCTCAAAAAAGTGTCGTGCCTCGCTTATGCTACGCTTCCTTCACAGGCTCAAGCAGATACAGCACGAGGCACTTGCACGCCCCGCCCGATTTAATAAACTCGCTCATTGGCACTTCGTAGACTGTGTAGCCCCGCTCCTCTAAATAGAAGCGCAATACAGGACAGCCCGCTGGCATCACCACATTCTTGCCCACAACCACCGAGTTGCAAGCGAACTTGAGTGCCTCTTCGGGTGTGACAGGTATCGTCTCAAAGTGCTGTTCAATCACTCGACGGGCGTACCAATCGAATGCGTCGGGATAGTAGGCGACCAGCCGTCCCCCCAGTGGCAGGAAACAGGTATCCAAGTGATACCAACGGTCGTCCACCAGCTCTAAGCTGAGCGTGGGCATCCCTGTGAGTGCGCTTAGATAGCGGTGGGCACAGATGTCGGTGCGCTTCAGATAGCCCGCCACAATCATCCCATCGATCACAAAGGCATCCCCTTCGCCCTCAAAGGCACAGTCCGAGGGCATCAGATGCACTTTGTAGCCTTGCTGGCGGAACCACTGCTCAAAGTAAGGCTCCTCCACTTGGCGTTCGGGGTGGCGAAATCGCGACACCACCACCTGCTTGCCTGGCAGGGGCAGTCCTGCGTTCGCCGTGAAGACCATATCGGGCGCCTCGCTCGCCTGCTCTATCAGCGACACAGGGATACCGACCTTCTCGGTCAGCGTCTGGTAGAGCTGTTCCCACTGTTTCCACGCTTGGCGCTTGTCAGGCTTATCGCTCAAGTGCATCCAAGCGTTGATTTCATAGACCAAATCGTAGGCACTCGGCGCACACATCAATAACTGCACGACACGGGTCGCTGGCTTGGCGTTCATCGTCATCGTCTGCATCGTTCGCTCCGATACTTTTCTTGGTAAGATGATTAGACTGCGGGAAACCCTCGTGCGTTTCCCTTCGAAATTATGCCACAGAATGGGCGAACTTTAAGGGTTGGGTATACTCAAAGTGGTGGTAGATTGAACAACAACGCGCAGGTGATACCGCTGTTCCCGTTGGAGACCGTGCTGTTCCCGCACACGATGCTCCCGCTCCATATCTTCGAGCCACGCTATCGCGAGATGGTGCTGTACTGCTTGGAGACCGACTCGCCCTTTGGAATCGTGCTGATTCGGGAGGGGCGTGAGGTAGGAGGCGAAGCAGAACCGTACGAAGTGGGCACACTGGCAAGGATTGGTCGCTTGCGTCGACTGGAAGACGGGCGATTCCACTTGATTGCGCTGGGCGAAGAGCGGTTCCGAATCCAGAAGCTGATACGAGGTGAGAAACCGTATCTTCAGGCGGAAATCACTCCTTGGAGAGACCATCCGCCCCACGACTGGGACGAGCAGGACCAGTTAGCCCAAGAGGTCTCGGAACTGTTTATGGAGTTCCTCCAGTCTGCGCTGACCCCGTTGGGCGTCACCGCCAGCGAAATCACCCTTCCTGAAGACCCCGTTGCGCTCTCGTTCGCGGTAGCGGGCACACTCCAGACGAACTTGGAGTTCAAGCAGTATCTATTGGAGTTGCAGGATACGATGGAGCGGTTGCGCCTGCTACGCATCATTCTCGCCTACGACCCGACGGAGACAGAAATCAAACACTTCGATCCCGCCGAATGGAGCGAGTACCTCTCGAAGAACTGAGAGCAGTTGGATGAGCCGTTCGGTACGCTCTTCGGGGGTGTCGGTGCGAATGGTGATGTGTCCCACTTTGCGCCCTGGTCGGGGCGATTTGCCGTAGAGGTGGAGGTGGGTGTAGGGGATTTTCAGCACGGCTTCTGGGGGTGGTATCGCTCCGATGAGGTTCACCATCGCCGAGTAGCCTCGTGGAGCGGTAGCACCGAGTGGCAAGCCCAAAATAGCACGCAGGTGGTTTTCGAACTGGCTGGTCTCTGCGCCCTCTATTGTCCAGTGTCCGCTGTTGTGAACGCGCGGAGCGACCTCGTTCGCCAGTAGGGTATCGCCCACTTGGAACCACTCGATGGTCATCACGCCGACATAATCCAGCGCGTGCATAAGGTTGTGGGTGTGGTGGATAGCCCTTATCGCCAAACCCTCTCGGGTTTGGGGAGTTGGGAGTGGGGAATGGGGAATAGCAGAGAGAACCTCACCCCCTTGCCCCCTCTCCGTAAACGGAGAGGGGGTCTCACCGCCCTGTACTCCCCCCTCTCTGCTTGCGGAGAGGGGGGTTGGGGGGGTGAGGTTTTCGGTAGCCCTCACCCCCGACCCCTCTCCCACGCTGTGGGAGAGGGGAGTCTGGCTCCCTCCCTCTCCCGAAGCTTCGGGAGAGGGAGGGCAGGGGTGGGTGAGGGAACTTTCCCCACTGCCCACTGCCCACTGCCCACTGCCCTCAGATGTCCCACTCCCCATTCCCCACTCCCCACTCCCCACAATCGACAACCTCAAGACCCCCTCGTAATGCAGATTCTCAATCAGCGGGTAGCAGACAAACTCGCCCGAATGTCCACGAACGCCTATCGTGGAGACCTCGCGTTCGAACGGTACGAACGCCTCCACAATCAAGGGCTGACCCGCAAAATGAGCCACTGCCTCGTGAAACTGTTCTTCAGTGTGCACGACCACTTGACCTTTACCGTCATAGCCGAAGCGTCGGGTCTTCAGCACAGCGGGAAGCCCTACTTCAGCGAGTGCGCGTTCGGGATGGGCAGGGTCTACCTCCGCAAAGTTCGGCGTGGGAATGCCATACCTGCGCAGTGTCTGTTTCTCTAACAGGCGGTCTTGAAACAATCGGAGCGCATCGGGCGTAGGATGGACAGGTATATGCTCCGCCACCGCCTGCGCCACAGCCAGATCGATATTTTCAAACTCAAAGGTAGCGCACTCCAACCCTTCAATAAAATGCACGAGCGCATTAGGGTCGGAGTAGGGTGCGTGGAGCAGTTCGGTAACCTGTCCTGCGCAGGCATCGGGTGCAGGGTCCCACAATCGGCAGGCAATGTCAAGTGGGTAGCCCGCCAGCGCCATCATTCTGCCCAACTGTCCACCGCCCAAGATACCGACTTTGCGCATCAGTTAGCCCTCTCGTGGGTCAGGATGTGCCAGCACCGATTGGGTCTGCCGTTCGCGATAGGCGCGAAGCGCATCGCGAAACTGGGGATACTTGTTGCCCAAGATTGCCGTCGCAAGGAGCGCGGCGTTGATGGCACCTGCCTTGCCGATTGCCAGCGTGCCAACAGGGATACCGCCTGGCATCTGCACGATAGAGAGCAGGGAGTCCAGCCCCTTCAGCGCATGGGATTCGATAGGCACACCCAGCACGGGCAAGGTGGTTTTGGAGGCGGTCATGCCAGGCAGGTGCGCTGCGCCCCCCGCCCCTGCGATAATCACTTCCAGACCGCGCGCTTCGGCAGTGCTGGCGTACTCAAACAGCAAATCGGGGGTGCGATGTGCCGAGACCACACGCACTTCATAGGGCACGCCCAACGATTCGAGCGTCTCCACCGCATGGCGCATCGTCTCCCAGTCCGAACGCGAACCCATTATCACTCCGACCAGTGGATTCATCGCGCCGATTCTACCCGCAAATATGGAAGAATCCTCCTGGCGATGAAACCGCTGGTCAAGGTTTTGGTGGTCGGGATTGTTGGTGCGGTGGTGGGAGTTTTTGTGGGACAGAAGATGGCGCCCCAGCCAGACCCGCCTCCCAAGACGCCGTTCGGCAAACTCCAGCGGGGCAACGAGCATTTCGTCAAGGGTAAACTCACTCACCCCAATCAAGACCCCGAAACGCGCCAGAAACTTGCCTACGAAGGGCAATCGCCGTTTGCAATCGTGGTCACTTGTGCCGATTCGCGCGTGCCACCCGAACTCATTTTTGACCGTGGGCTGGGCGAGCTGTTCGTGGTGCGCTGTGCAGGCAATGTGGTGGACGACTACCAGATTGCATCGATTGAGTATGCGGTGGAACATCTCAAAGTGCCCTTGCTAATCGTGTTAGGGCACACCGATTGTGGCGCAGTGAAGGCGTGCGTGGCAGGGAAACCTTTAGAAGGGCACCTTCCGAAACTGATGCAAGGCATCGAGCCTGCCCTAAAGCATGTGAAATCGACCCGCCCCCACCTGAAGGATAAGGAGCTGGTGGAGCGTGTGATTGCCGAAAATGTGCGCCTGACTTTGCTCAGCCTCTACCAACGCAGTGAAATCGTGCAGAAGCATATGAAGATGGGCAAGTTGGAGGTGGCGGGCGGGGTCTATCATCTCAGCGAGGGCACCATCGAGTGGCTGAAACTGCCTGAGGAGATTGCCTTTGCAGAGGCAAAACCCGAAAAGAAGGGCGCACACGCCCATTCGGACGAACATTCCCACTCGGAAGGGGAACACAAAGAGAGCCACTAAGTCATAGTGGCTCTCTCTGATTAGCAACCGTTGCCGAAGCTGAACAGCACGATCAGCAAGTCAGCATCGTCAATCAGCCCATCACCGTTCAGGTCGGGGTCAAGGTCGAGCCCATTATCCCCAAAGGCGAAGAGTACCTGCAGGAGGTCGGCATCGTCCACACAGCCGTTGCTGTCCACATCGCCTGCGCGTCGGAAGGGGCTTTGCACCGACCAGAGCGGACCTGCGGGATTACCGCCGAACCGACGCACCCCGTGGCTGGGACCGCCCGACGCGCCCGAACTGTCCAGCACATCATTCCCATTTCCCTCGTCGAAGTGGTAGAGCGCCGCGGTGCTTGAATCCGACACGAACGGGCTACTGGGCAGGGTGAAGTTCGTGGAATAGCGCAAGACAGTGGAAAGGCGCAACTCGTCCATCCATCCGCTGAAGGAGGGATAGTTGTTGCGGTCGTAGTCGTGCTTCTCCGCGCCCAGCACGATGTAGGGGTCGCTGAAATCGCACGGATTGCCATTACAGCAGGTTCCGCAGGGCACGCCGTTATCGGGGTAAGAGATGTCGCCGTCGGGACCGTCTGCCTGTGCTTCCAGACGCCCGTCCACATAGAGCCACATAGAGCCGTCGGAGCGTCGGCGTTGGACTGCGATGTGATGCCACTCGCCATCCAGCACATTCGTCGTGCCACAAATCGTGCGCGCCTGAAGCGAGCCGTTTGTCACCCCGAACACGACACGCCCACCCGCAATCGAGATGCCGAACTTGCGCCCTTGCGAGAATCGGTCGCGGTCGAAAATAATGTTGCCGAGTATCCAATCTTCGTTCGCTCCACACAAGACGGGGGCGGTAGGGTTTTCGCTCAGGTAGCCCCGCACCCAAAACTCAATCGTGAAGTCGGTCGCACCGATGTCGGCAGGCGGTCCGGGCAGGTTGTTCGATGGGTCATCGATCTGGATTTTGACGCGGTCGATATCGTCCACACCGTTGCCGAAAAAACGCAGAGAATACTGGGGTTGGGCAAACGCTTGAGAGCCAAGCCAGCCCAGAAGCGTTATCAAAGCCAAGTTCAGAATCCTCACTTTCATAACGACCTATTATAGCCCAGTTTGCCTTGGGCGTAGCTGAGAGAGATGCCCGTTTGCGAACAGTAGGACAGGGTATCATACTGCCGTCTATGAAAGCGAGCGTTGAAACGCGTTCCATCTTCTGGCTCTGGTTTCCACTGGCGTTGAGTTTTACTATGATGATGGCGGAGGCGCCCAGCACAAACGCCATTCTCTCACGGTTCCCTGAATCGGCAATCCAAATCGCAGGCTTCGGGGTGGCGTTAGGGCTATCCCTGCTCATCGAAAGCCCTGTGATTATGTTGTTGGCGACAGCGATTGCGCTGGTGAAGGGGCGCGAGTCGTTTTTCGCGCTGATGCGCTTCGTGCTGTATCTGATTATCGGGCTGACCCTGCTCACGGCGTTGGTGGCGTTCACTCTACTCTATGACCTGATTGCGCTCCGCCTGTTAGGTCTCCCCGAACGGATTGCAGAAGCAGGGCGCTCGGCGATGCAGGTGATGCTGTTCTGGACGGCGGCGATTGGCTGGCGTCGGTTCTTGCAGGGTGTGCTGATGCGCTATGGGGGTGCGCGGTTCGTGTCGTGGGGCACGGCAATTCGGCTCGTGAGCATCCTTTCGGTAGGGATTGGACTTCTGTTATGGGGCAAACTGCCAGGTGCAACGGTCGGCGCGTGGATGGTAATGGCAGGCGTAATTGTGGAGGCAATCGTGACGACGCTATTCGTGATGCCGATTCTGCGTGAGCGGGTGCTGTGCCATTCGGACACCGAACCTGTGCCGACGCAGGGCGCAATTTGGCGGTTCCACTTGCCCCTTGCGGGCACGAGCCTGCTCACACTGTTGGTGCAACCGCTCACGGCAGGCGCACTTGCCCGATTGCCCCAGCCCGAAATCACGCTGGCGTCGTGGTCAGTCGTATTCGGCACTCTGCTTGTCCTAAGAAGTTGGGGATTGGCGTTGCAGGAGACGACGGTGGCGGTGCTGTCGCATCTATCAGACCTCCGACCGCTCAAGCGGTTCGTGAATTGGGTGGCGTGGGTCACCAGCGGGGTACTTCTCTTTGCGCTCATCACGCCCATCGAGTCGTGGTTTATGGGGCGAGTGCTGTCGCTGAGTGAAGAGTTGCGTGCGCCTGTGCGGGCGGGGCTTTGGATGTGTCTTGTCCTGCCTGCGATTACGGCGTTCGGTTCCTACCTGCGCGGAGTGCTGATTTCGGCACGGCGCACGCCTACGGTCTCCATAGGGATGGCACTTAATCTCGCCATCAACGCGCTCGCTTTGGTGGTGGGTGTGGTGGTTGGCAATCAGTTTGCAAGTGGAGGCGCGCTGGTGGGGCTGGCAGTGGGCACCAGCGCGTTCCAGTTGGCAGGGCTGGTGGAGATGTTCTACCTCGCTCGGCTGGTGGCGAAGTGAATTTCGGGGAGTGGGGAATAGGGAGTGGGGAGTGGTACTATCCCAAGTCAAACAGTTCGCCCACCCGCACTCGGAACTCTGGTAAGAGCGACCCGCCCGTCAGTTCATCGTTCTCGCCTAAGGTGGTCATCTCGAATGGGGCGGTGAAGACCTTCACGACCCGCTTCTCGGGGAACAGGAGCCAGACCATCTGCGAACCCGACGCGAAATACTCGCCCACCTTGCGCAACAGGTCCGCCTCGTCTTCAGAAGGTGAGACCACCTCCACTGCCAAATCGGGTGCGAAATCCTCGAAACCGACGGACGGCTTGCCCTCTTGAAGACGCTCCTTGAGCGTGAACGCCACATCGGGACAGCGTACATTCCCGCTCACCATTCGGAACCCTGCCTGCGAGCCTGCAACATAGCCCCGCTTCTCTGCGCTAAGCCCCAAGCGCGTCACAAGGCGCATCGCAATCACATCGTGTCGGTGTCCTGTAGGCACCTCCTTTGCCTCCCCGTCGACCAGTTCGTATTTGCGCCCATCGCTTGGCAGGCTCAGGAACTCCTCCTCCGTGAGTTTTCTCTTGCGTTGCAAGCGCAGGCGAGATTTCTTTGGAGCAACCAGAGTCGCCATCGCTTCCACCTTGTGGAGTATACCCCCCTCATGCAGGATTTTCCCTCGTTATGCCGAATCTGGACTGTGCTATGCGAAGCCGAGTCTTATGGAGCCTGCTTTTGGGGCTGTTATGGGCGAGCCTGTTGGCGCAGACGCCCCAGTTCCTCATCAACCGCGAGCGTATGACCGAGACCTTCATCGCCCTCGCCAAAATCGAGAGCGGGAGCGACAACGAAGGTGAAATTGGGCGGTTCCTGATGGAGCGCCTGCGCGCGCTCGGAGCGGATACCGTCGAGATGGACGAAGCACACAAGCAGATTGGGGGCGACGGTGGGAATGTGATTGCCCGCTTCAAGGGCACGACCAACGCGCCACCTCTCCTGCTAAACGCCCATATGGACACCGTCTACCCCACGACTAACATCCAGATTGTGCGCGACGGCGACCTCATCCGCACCGACGGCACAACCATTCTGGGAGCAGACAACAAGGCAGGGATTGCAATCATTTTAGAGGTGCTGGAGACGCTCCGAGAGCGCAACCTGCCCCACCCGCCGTTAGAAGTCATCTTCACAATTCGGGAGGAGAAGGGACTGCTCGGTGCGAAGGCGTTAGACCCCAACAAAATCACCGCTCGGCACGGCTTGGTGGTGGACGGGCGCGAAATCCCTGAGGAAATCTTTATTCAGTCGCCCACGCACTGGAAGTTCGAAGTGGTGTTCACAGGGCGCGCTTCACACGCAGGAGCCGAACCCGAAAAAGGGCGCAACGCCATCGTGATGGCAAGCAAAGCGATTGCACAGATGAGTTGGGGACGCATCGACGAAGACACCACTGCCAATGTCGGGGTCATCGAGGGCGGTCAGGCGATGAATATCGTGCCAGAGAAGGTGAAGCTGGTGGGCGAGTTCCGCAGTTTTGACCCTGACCGCGTGAAAGCGCTTGCCCAGCAGTGGAAAGAGACCTGTGAGCGGGTCGCCCAAGAACACGAGGGCACAGCCGAGGTCACCCTAAGCAAGACCTTCGATGCGGTGCGCACGAAACCTGACTCACCCCTTTCACAGATTGCGCGCCGTGTGATGCGCGAGATAGGGGTTGAGGCACGGCTCACGCGCACGGGAGGCGGTTCTGACGCGAATGCGTTCGCTGGCTTTGGTGTGGACTGCCTCGTGTTCCCGACAGGTGCAGCGGACATCCATTCCACGCGCGAGAGCCTCATCCTACCCAACTTCTACAAGTGTGGCGAGGGCGTGCTGAGAATCGTGATGGAGTGGGCGAAGCAATCACCTTGAAAAGACTGCTCCAAGAGGGCAGACACAGATCCAAGAGGGCAGACACGGGGGTCTGCCCCTACACGCGCGTCGGTTTTTTGGTAGGGGCGTACCTCTGTGTGCGCCCTCGTTTGAATCCCTTCCCAAGAGGGCAGACACAGAGGTCTGCCCCTACACGCGCGTCGGTTTGGTAGGGGCGCACCTCTGTGTGCGCCCTCTTCTCGATTCTTACAACTTCTCCTGCAACCACTCGGCGGTCTGTTCCAGCAGGCTCCGCTCCCATTCGGGCGTGCTGAAGATGTGGTCGGCGTTAGGGATTAGGCGGAACTCGAACCGCTGGGCATTAGAGAATGCCCCCTCATAGGCACGCCCTTCGTCGGGGCTGACCGCTTGGTCGTTCGAGCCGTGCAGGACCAACACCGTGCCCTTGTAGTGGCGCACTGCCTCCAACGGCTTGATTTCGGGCAGTTCCCGATAGAAGTTCACGCCCACCAGATAGCCCCCGCGGTTTTGAGGGCGGTCGGGCACACCAGTTGGGGGCATCCATTTCATCGGGTTCGACACGGGCGCCCACAGCACCAGCGTGCGCACCGAACCTGCGCGGGGCTGAGCGAGCGCGGTGACACATCCGCCCAGCGAGAACCCCAACATTGCAATCCGTTCGTGGTCAGCACGGCGTTGGGCGCGCAGGAACTGGAGGGCGTTCAGGCAGTCCTCCACCTCGCCTCGGATGGTCATCTCCTCGAATAGCCCCTCGCTGTCGCCTGAACCGAGGAAATCGTAGCGCAAGACCATCATCCCACGCTCGGCAAGCAAGCGTGCGGTATGCACGAACAGGCGGTGGGTTTCGCTCTTGTTGCCTGTGAAGCCGTGTGACATCAGCACGGCAGGCACGCGCCCACGACCACGGGGCAAGTGCAACACGCCCGCCATCCGCTTACCCCTGCTGGGAACCCAAACTAGTCGCTCGTCCATCGCCTGAGAGGGTTCGGCAGGGGAATAGCTTCTTCCTGCTCGCTTCGCTCGAAGTGTCAAGCAGGGGAACGACGAAAGGGTCGTCCCCTACTCCAACCTTTTACAACTCATAGGTCAGCGCAGTCAGGTTGAACTCCAATCGCTTGCCCCCGCGCTCAACGGTCAACTTCAGCGGGCGACCAGGCTTGGTGTAGGAGATACGATCGACCAACTGCTTCTCCGTCCAGCTCGCAGGCGATTGACCGTCCACCAGAACAATCTTATCGCCCTTCTTCACGCCAGCGAGGTCGGCATCGCTGAGGGGCATCACCCAATCCACGATGATGTCCTTGCCTTGCCTGCGCCACCAGATGCCGTAGCCTGCGTTGTCTGCCATACGCTCTTCAACTGTATTCGGCTGCCACACCATCACCTCACGGAAGTAGTTGAAGGTGACCTTGTAGTGGCGCATCGCAGGGATGCCCAGCAGACCGTGCTTAGTTTTCATGCCGATAATCGAATCAGCGCGTGCGCTCTCCGCAAACTGCTGGAAAGCGAACTGGTTCTCAAAGCGCAACGGTCCCAGCGTCATCTTGTGGATGCGGTAGACGCGCATCGTTTCGGTGATAAAGCCGTAATCGTCTGCTTCAAACATCTCCCCCATGCGCTTGTACCACTGGTCCATATTCATCCAGACGCCATCTTCTTTCAGAGGTTGATAGCTCGGCGGGAGTAGGTTCGCCGCTGCGCCTGTGTCTACAATCATTCGTATCTGTTGTTTATCCCCAATGCCCATCGTGACCAGAATGTGGTTGCCGTAAGTCTCGTAGGGGATTACCATCCCATCGGGCAGGTCGGCGTCGGGTGGCTCGAAGGTCACGGTGCGCTCTGCGAAGTTGAGTGTGGTCTGGAACGCAGCGAGCGTCTCCCGCCCCAGTAGCCCGATAATCGGCTTACCGTCCATTCGGTCGCCACCGAGCGGGGTAAGGCGCACAGGTCCGACCGACACCTCCACATCCCTTATCTCGGCGTCGCCAATCCGAATACTCTTGGCGCGTGCGTTGTAGGATGGGAACGCACCATACACCAGCACCGACACATGCTCGCTGTTGGGCACTTTCTCCAAACCCGTCTCCTTGACGATGCTATCGTCCAGCCACGAGGTGTATGCGCCCGTGTCAAAAATCACCCAGTAGGGTCCCTTGTCGTTGATGTGGATTTGCACGAGCATCGAGAATCCCTTGAGTCGGAAAGGAACCTTTGTGGGCAGTTTCTCGCGCACGATTGGAGGCATCTCCGATTGGGGACGCTCGAACAGGCTCTCGGCTATCTCGGTTTGGGCATCTAAGGCGCGCACGAACATCGTGGAAACATGCGTGCCCCCTGCATAGATGCGAATCTCGTTCGGCACGAGCAGTTTGCCCTGCGGAGTCTCGAACTCGCGGAACGACTGATAGGAGCGCACGATGCGCGTGATTTCGTCGGTCTCGTAGTCCACCTGGTCATACTCGATGCCGATGATTCGGTTCTCGTCGTCCAGATAGCAATAGAACTTATTTTCGGGTCGCTTGGGCAGGCGTTGGTGGCGTTCGGGCACGGGGAACTCGAAGGTGATACGATAGCCCGTGCGTCCGTCCGCCATTCGTGCAGGTGCGCCTCCTGCTACGGTAGCAAACTGGGTCCAGCGGGGTGCAGACCAGAAGTTCATATACTGCGTATCCTGACGCACTCCTATTTCTTCTTGGGCAAGGCTCCCCACAAGATAGTCGCGCCGATGCCAGCCTTTGGAGCCGTCAAAAGCGACAATCTCGGTCTGCGAGCCAATCGTGTTCTCAGTGCGCAGGAAGTTTGCGCGTCGGTACTCCACACGTTTCGCTTCGCTTTTGCCACCATACTCGCGTGTGATGTCGTATTCGACCTTGAAACCGCGCTGAAGCAGTTGTTTGTAGGCGTCGCCCCCGTGTTTCTGGAGCGCGCTTTCAAAGCGGTCGCGTGCATCAGAGCCATAAACAGCAATTAGAGCAAGCGAAATGACAAGTGTCGTCAGCGATTTCACCATCCACCGCATAGAAAAACCTCCGAACGCCCGTATTGTACCCAACAGGAATCTCCGCACTTGGCACGAATAGGCAGGCTATGCACCTAAACTGGGCAACTTTCACTGTCAATAAACGGTTTCCACTCACGATTAGCCGAGGTACGACCGCTCAGACGACCAATGTCTGGGTTTCTGTTGCGCACGAAGGCATCGAGGGCTGGGGCGAGGCGTCCCCCTTCGGTATCGGCGACAGGCGTCAATCAACAGAGATGATACTGGAGGGACTTCTGCAAGCACGCACCTTGCTGGAAGGCTACCACCCCCTCCAGCGCGAAGCGATTGAGAAGTGTCTGATAGAAAACGAAGTGCCCTCCGCCGTGCGCGCTGCGATCGAGACCGCCCTTTGGGATTGGCTGGGTAAACGCGCGGGGCTACCTGTGTGGCAGTTTCTGGGACTGTGTACCGAAACGATTGTGCCCACCTCCGTCACCATCGGCATCAACCCGCCCGAAATCGCCCAACAGCGCACTCGCGACTGGCTCGAACTCACGAATGCGCGCTCGCTCAAAATCAAGTTGGGCAACCCCGCTGGAATAGAAGCGGACAAGGCGATGTTCTCAGCGATTCAGGAGGTTGCGCCCCACGATATTCCCCTGCGCGTGGACGCAAATGGGGGGTGGAATCAGGAAGACGCTATCGCGATGTGCCAGTGGCTTGCCGAGCGGGGCGTGGAGTATGTGGAGCAACCGCTCGCTCGCGGGAATGAAGACGCCCTTACCGAACTCTATCGCCACTCGCCCATCCCAATTTTCATCGATGAGAGTTGCTGGGATACGAGTGATGTGGTGCGCTGGGCAGACCGCATTCACGGCATCAACATCAAACTGATGAAGTGTGGTGGGCTGGGCGAGGCACTCCGCATGATACACACCGCCCGTGCGCTGGGACTGCAAGTGATGTTCGGGTGCTATTCGGACAGTAGTCTGGCAATCACGGCGATGGCGCACCTATCGCCCCTTGCTGACCACCTGGACCTGGACAGCCACCTGAACCTGATTGATGACCCGTTCACAGGAGCGGTTCTGCACGAGGGGCGTATTGTGCCCAACACGGAGCCGGGCTTAGGAGTCTCACGCAAGGAACTGGTGATATGATCGAGAGTCTGCACGCAATAGTGGGTGCGGAGGGCGTCGTGCCCACAACAGAGTTGCATCAGGTGGGCGATTCGGCTCCTTCCACAGTGGTCGCCCCCTCCAGCGAAGCGGAAGTGGTGAGCCTATTGGAGTGTGCGCGGGGTCTGCGCTTACCACTGGTGGTAGCGGGTTCTGGCACCCATCTCACCGCACTCAACCCACCAAGCGACTCGTGGTGGCTCCTCTGCACGCGCCGAATGAACCGAGTGATTGACTATTCGCCTGAGGATTTGGTCATCACGGTCGGGGCAGGAATGACCCTTGCCGAAATGCAGGCACATTTAGAACGCCATCGCCAGTATCTTCCGTGGAATGTGCCTTTGCCCGAACAGGCGACGATTGGGGGCATCGTGGCGAGCAATCGCGCGGGTTCGTGGCGCTATCGGTACGGCACGCCACGCGATATTTTGCTGGCGGTGCGCGCGGTTCGGGGCGACGGAGTCGCATTCAAGAGTGGGGCGAAGGTCGTGAAAAGCGTGGCAGGTTATGATCTGCATCGCTTGCTGTGTGGCTCGTGGGGCACACTGGCGGTGATCACCGAAATCACGCTGAAGGTCTCGCCCCTGCCCCAGGAGCGGGAGGCAGTCGGTTGGTACACCTCGTGGGAGCAGCTGGAACCGACCCTTGCCGAACTGATGCGCTCGCCTCTCCAACCTGATGGGATTAGCGTGGTCTGCATTCGTGGCAGGCAAGTTTCGGGCAGTAGGCAGTGGGCATTTCAGGGGAGTAGGGAGTGGGGAGTAGGGAGTGAGGAAAATGCCCTCACCCGCCCCACCCCAACCCTCCCCGTCAACGGGGAGGGAGCCAAGCACTCCCCTCTCCCGCTGGGAGAGGGGCTGGGGGTAGGGGTTGAAGAGAGGCAGCGGGCGAGGGCTACTGGCAATCCCCTCACCCTCCCCTGCCCTCCCTCTCCCGACGCTTCGGGAGAGGGAGGGAGCCAGACTCCCCTCACCCACAGCACGAGAGAGGGGCAGGGGGTGAGGGTTGAAGAGAGGCAGGGGGCGAGGGCTACTGGCAATCCCCTCACCCTCCCCTGCCCTCCCTCTCCCGACGCTTCGGGAGAGGGAGGGAGCCAGACTCCCCTCTCCCACAGCGTGGGAGAGGGGCTGGGGGTGAGGGCTACTGAAAACCTCACCCCCCCAGCCCCCCTCTCCGCAAGCAGAGAGGGGGGAGTAGCCCAAAGCGGTTCCCCCTCTCCGTTTACGGAGAGGGGGCAAGGGGGTGAGGTTCACTATACCACTCCCCTGCTGTTCAGCCCAACCCAAGTCGGCACACTCCTATTAGAGCGAACCGAGCCTGAAGTGCAAGAGCAGACCCAACTTCTGGACGACGACGCGCCGATTACGCCCTTCATCTTTCTGGAGTTCTCTGGCACGCCTGAAGGCATCCACTGGCAGATACGCTGGCTGGTGGAACACGGCTTCCCTGCCGAACCTGTTCACCCCGAACAGTTAGCGTATTGGCGCGACCTGTTAGCCCCACGCGCCCATACCCTACTCATCAAACTGCTGATGCGCCCGTCGGAAGTCGCCGATGCTCTCCTGAACTGGACGGCACTCGGCGCAGAAGGGCTGGCTCACGCAGGCAGTGGCATACTCTACATCTGGTGCGACATGCCCGAAACCGTCGTGCCCGTTCTCGAACGGCTTCGGGAGACGAATCATAAGTACCAAATCCTGAACCTGCCGAGCCATTGGCGCGAAGAGGCACCGCGCACCCCTCAGCCCGACGCACTAGCACGGCTGAGTGCAGGGTTGAAACAAGCGTTCGACCCCGATAATCTGCTTCCTAAGATGCCGTAGGCTCAGCCCTTCACTGCACCTGAAGTCAGCCCTGCCACAAACTCACGCTGGAGGAACAGGAACAGAATCATCACGGGCAACACGCTGAGCAGAGTGCCTGCCATCAGCATCCCGTATTGCTGTTGATAAATCCCGACCATCTGCGTGAGCGCAATCGGCAAGGTGAACCGCTCGGAACTGTGCAGGATAATCTGGGGCCACAGGAACGAGTTCCACTGCCCCATAAACGCAATCAGCACGAACGCCCCCACCATCGGGCGCACCGTCGGCATCACGATACGCCAATAAATCTGGAACTCGGAACAGCCATCCACCCGCGCCGAATGAATCAACTCGTTCGGCACGCTCATTATCGCCTGGCGGAACAGGAAAATGCCGAACACATTCACTGCACCAGGCACCAACAGCGCCCAGAAGGTGTCCACCCAGCCGAAGCGGTAGATGAGCTCGTAGGTAGGCGCAAGCGTCACCTGACCAGGAATGAGCATCGTGGAAAGCATCAACAGGGTGAGCGCATATTTGCCCTTGAACTCATACTTCGCCAGCGCATAACCCGCCAGCGATGAGAAAAAGAGTTGGAGCACCACCGCCGTACACGCCACGAACACACTGTTCATCATGTAGCGCAGGAACTCCACCTGCGTGAACAGGTCGTAGAAATTCTTCAGGCTGGGGTTGGGCGAGAAGAAGGTGTAGGAGAATAAATCTTCGGGCGCTTTGAGCGACGCAGCGACCAGCCATATCATCGGCACGAAAGTCAGCACCGCAATCAGCACCAGCAACAGCCAACCCAGAAGTCGTGTCGTGCGCAGAACCATACTCATGTCGTTCGTCTCCCGCCCCATACACCGCTTACACGCAGCTGAATGAGGCTAATCACTAATAGCCCCAGCGCCAGCGTCCAACCCACCGCCGACGCATAGCCCAAATCGCCTGATACATAACCGTTCAGATAGAGATACATAATAATCGTCAGTCCTGCCGAATCGGGACCTGGACCACGCCCCAACATCACCCACGGCAGTTCGAACAATTGGAAGGAGCCAATCGTGCTGACCAACACCACGAACACCAGCACATGGCGGATGCCTGGCAAGGTGACATTCAGGAACTGTTGCCAGCTGTTTGCGCCGTCGATGCGCGCCGCTTCGTAAAGTTCCTTGTCTACCGACTGCAGACCTGCGAGGAAGTAGACCATCTGGAAGCCGACATACATCCAGAGGCTGGTCATCACAAGCGCGGGCATCACGAGGTGCGGTTCCGCCAGCCAGCGCATATCGAGGGGTGTGCCAATCGTGGCGTGAAGCGCTTTGTTCACCAAGCCGTACTGGGGCACGAACAGCACGCTGAACAGTACCCCCACGAACACCTGTCCCACCAAGTTCGGCGAGAAGAAGGCGAGCCTCAGGAAGTTGCGCCCCCGTACCCAAGGGCTATTGAGCAAAATCGCCAGCCCCAAACCGAGCGGTATCTGAAGCACGAGCGACCAAAAAGTGTAGACCGCCGTGTTGCGCACCGCCTTCCAGAAGTTCGGGTCGGTCAGCAGGAATCGGTAGTTCTCTGCCCCGACGAACACTTCGTCGGCAGGACCGTTGGTGATGTAGAGCGAGAGGATGATGCTCTTCACCAGCGGATACGCCCCGAAAATCAGGAAGAGCACGATGAACGGCGCCACGAACAGGTAGGGCGCAACCTGCTCGGCACGCAGTCGCTTCACGCGAGTCTTACTCTTCGACATAGGGGTTTCGACGCATGACACGGCGCACTTCCTCCGCGTGGAACTTGAGTTGTTGGCGCACGAAGCCCTCAAAGCCCCGCTCGCCATAGCGGTTGTAGTACTGCACACAAGCAATCAGTGCTTCGCTCATTTTCGCCTTTGCAAGGCTAATGAACGGGCTGGTGTACTGGAACGGCACATCGGGCGCAAGGTTCGCATAGAGTCGTCCAAGAGGCTGATTGCTCCAGTAGGGGCGCGGTTCATCGTAGGCGGGGTGGTCCCACAAGTCGCGCGCAGGGGGCAGGATGTTCGTGTCCCGAAACCGCTGGGCAAGGTCTTCTTTGTTGAAATAGAGATGCATAATCAGCTCCCAAGCGAGTTCGGGGTTCGGCGATTGGCGCGTGATGCCAATCATCGTCCCGCCCCAAGTGGTGGTGCGACGCCCGCCAGGCTTGACTGCAGGCAGAGGCATCAACGCCATCCGTCCCGCCACCTTCGGCACATCCTGCTCGAAGGTCTTTGTCCGCCAGTCGGGCGCCACCATGAACAGGAAGTAGCCATCTTCCACCGCCCGCGTGAAAATCTGACCACCGCCGAGGTCGCTCCCGATGCGATACCGCCCTGCCACCATCGGCACATACGCCATCATCGTCTGCACGGCGATTTCATCGTCCATAATACAGCGTCCTTGAGGGTCGAAATAGCCCCCATCACGCTGGAACAGCAACGCCTCTAAGCGCGACGAATCGGAAGTTGGCAACTCGATCATAAATCGCCTGCCCGGTTCGGTGACCCGACGCCCGACTTCGATGAAATCGTCCCAAGTCTGAATCTTGTCCACATCGATTCGGAGTTTCTCTATGAGGTCGCGTCGGTAGGCGAGCATCACGGGGTGAACATCGTGGGGCACACCAAAGATACGCCCGCGCGTGGTGTAGGGTGCAAAGCGCGCCCGAACGACCCGATCCCATAACCCTGTCTTATGGATACGTTCGGTAAGGTCTAAGAAGCCGATGCTCTCCAAGCGTCCCCTGAAGAAACTGCCCGCTTCGCTAATCTCGACTTCCACAAGGTCGGGCACATCGAGCCCTGACCAGAACGCCGCTTGTAGGCGTGAGGTGACCGCTTCCCAAGCGACAATCTGGATATCGACGCTCACATTAGGATACTTGCGTTGGAAGGCGGGCAGCGCTTCGATGTACGCTTCGCCATGAGGCTTGGCGAAGGTCCAGAGGCGCAAGTCTGCCTTCTCTTGTTTCGGGCGGTTCAGGGCGAGCCATGCGCCACTGGCGACTCCTAGCCCCAACATCGCCAACGCCGAAGTGCCATACGGAAACTGTTTCACGCCCCATTGATTCGTTTCAATCCTGAGGATTCCTGCTATAATGCGTTTGTAGCACGGACATTCCTTCTCATGTGCTTTATGGGCAAGATGCCCAAGCCACACTCTCGTAGCAAGGGCATCCTGCTCATCAGCCAAGTGTAGCATCAGTGTTTAAGTTTTCGCCAAATTCTTGATCGCTTCCACACTCTGGGGGTTCTCCAGCGCGCTCAGGTCGCCCGTTGGCTGACCCAGATAGGCGGAGCGTATCACTCGGCGCATAATCTTGGCGTTGCGCGTCTTGGGCAGTTCGGGCACTGCGTAGACCGCCTTTGGCATCAGGGGCTTGCCCATTCGGTCGGCAACCAGTTTCAGCAGTTCGCTCGCAAGTTGGTCGTCCATCGTGTACCCTGCCCGAAGCACCACGAACGCAACTGCCGATTGCCCCTTCAGTTCGTCGGGCACACCAATCACGCCCGCTTCCACAACCGCAGGATGTTCCACCAGCACGCTTTCGATTTCGGCGGGCCCGACACGCTTGCCCGCAATCTTGAGCGTATCGTCGGCACGCCCCAGAATGTACCAGAAGCCGTCCTCATCAATTAGGCTCAGGTCGCCGTGATTCCAGACGCCCTCCCACCGGCTCCAGTAGGTCTCCAAGTAGCGTTCGCGGTCGCGCCAGAACCCACGAGTCATACCAGGGTTAACATTTTTCACCACCAGATAGCCCACTTCGCCCCGAACCGATTCGCAGGCATCGTTGACCACATCGGCATCCACACCCGGCGCAACCGTATTGAAACTGCAGGGCTTGAGCGGTCGCAGAACCGTACAGCCCAGAATGCCCCCCGAAATCTCGGTTCCGCCAGAGTAGTTGATAATCGGGGCGCGCCCCTTGCCGACATGCTCCAGCGTCCACTGCCACGGTTCGGGGTTCCACGGCTCGCCCGTTGAGCCGAGCAAGCGAAGCGAATGCATCGGGTGGCGGTCGGCATAGTCGGCACTCTCCCGCATCAGCGCCCGAATCAGCGTCGGCGTGATGCCCAACACGCTAATCCCGTGCCGATCGACCATATCCCATATGCGGTCAGGCGCAGGGTAGTCGGGCGAACCGTCATACATAAACACGGTCGCACCCAGAATCAACCCGCCCATAATCAGCCACGGTCCCATCATCCAGCCGATGTCGGTGAGCCAGCTCATCGTATCGCTCGGCTTGAGATCGAACAGGTGATACATATCTTGCGCGGATTTTATCGGGAACCCTGCGTGAACATGGAACGCCGCTTTAGGCTTGCCCGTCGTGCCTGAAGTGTATATCATCATACAGGGCGTCTCGCTGGAAAAGGCAGGCGCGGGGTAATCGCCCGGTTGGAGAAGGTCAGAGTAGCGCACCTCGAAGGCAGGGTCAAAGCGCACATCGTCGCGGTTCGCTCGGTCGACCACTATCATGCGCTGAATTCCCGTATAGCCCTGCAGAGCCGAATAGGCGGTCTCTTTCATCGGGATAACGCGCCCGCGTCTGGGGAACCCATCCGCCACGAAGAGCCACTTCGCTTCGGCATCCTGCAAGCGCGTCTGTACAGGTTCTGGACCGAAACCTGAAAAGAGTGGGAGCGCAATCGCCCCAACTCGGCTCACTGCCAGCAAAGCGATAGCGACCTCAGGGACGAAAGGTAGGAATAGTCCTACTCGGTCGCCCGGTTGCACGCCCAGCGCAATCAGCCCACGGCTCAGGGCGTTCACCTCCGCCAAAAGTTCGGTGTAGGTGTAGCGTCGTTGAGTGCCCTCTTCCCCTTCCCAAACCAGTGCCACGCGGTCGCCGTTGCCGTTTAGGATGTGGCGGTCTAAGGCGTTGTAAGTCCAGTTCAGCTCGCCCCCGACGAACCACTTGGCGAACGGCTTGCCCTCGCTAAGGTCGACGGTTTGGGTGTAGGGGGTATGCCAGTGGAAGCCGATGTCCTCAAAAAAGGCGCGCCAGAACCAGTCGGGGTCGTCCACCGAGCGTTGGAGAAACGCCTCGTAGGTGTCGATATTGTAGCGTCGCATCTGCTGAGTGATATTCGCCTGCTCAATCTGCCCTGCGTCAGGCGTCCACGCAATCGGTAAGTTGAACTCCTGCATAGGCTCGCTCCCTTGCGTTTTATCAGGATACCTCAAACGCCCATCTCATCGGGTATAATGAGCTGACCTCACTTGCGGTGGACAACATCCCCGCTGGGGCGAAAATCCCAGCTGTTCACCGATATAGGTCAGGAGCCAGACGATGAGAAACCCGACTTTACCAGATGAGCTGACCGTACAAGTGGAGCTACCGACGATTATGCCCCGCTCCAAGCGTCGTCCTTCGGTGTTGCGTACCGAAGCCCAGCAAGCGGTGGAAGCCGACCCCGAAATCCCCCACCTGACCGAATCAGAACTGATTGAGCGCATCCAACACCTGCGCCAAGAGCGCAACGCCGTCATCCTCGCGCATAACTATCAACTGCCAATCATTCAAGACCTTGCCGACTTCGTGGGCGACTCGCTTCAACTCTCTCAGCAGGCAGCCAAGACCGATGCGCCCGTGATTGTGTTCTGTGGCGTTCACTTTATGGCGGAGACCGCCTCCATCCTCTGCCCCGACAAGACCGTGCTCATCCCCGACCCCGAAGCAGGTTGCTCGCTCGCTTCCACCGTGACCGCCGAAGAGGTGCGCGAGTGGAAAGCGAAGCATCCTGATGGCGTGGTGGTCGCTTATGTGAACACCAACGCCGATGTGAAGGCGGAAGCCGACTACTGTTGTACCTCCAGCAACGCTGTGAAGGTCGTGCAAGCTATCCCTGAAGAGAAGGAAATCCTGTTCCTACCCGATATGTTTCTCGGCTTGTATGTCCAGCGGATGACGGGACGCAAGGTGCATCTATGGCTGGGCGAATGCCATGTGCATGCAGGGTTCCGCGCAGAAGACATCGTTCGGGCGATGCAGACCTACCCTGACGCCGACCTCCTGCTCCACCCAGAGTGTGGATGTGTGAGCCAGTGTATGTTCGCACTGGCGGAAGGCGAACTGCCGAAAGAGCGCACCTTCGTCCACAGCACGGGCGGGATGGTGCGCCATGTGCGCCAATCGCCCACGCGCATCCATCTCGTAGCGACCGAAGTGGGCATGCTCCATCGGCTCAAGAAGGAGGCGCCCGACAAACAGTTCATCCCAGTCAAGTCCGACGCGATATGCGAATATATGAAGACGATTACCCTGCCGAAGCTCTATCGCTCGCTGAGGGACATGGTGTACGAAGTGCGTGTGCCAGAAGCGATAGCCACGCGCGCCCGCCGAGCGATCGACCGAATGCTGGAGGTGGTCTGATGGCAATCCCAACGCACTTGTTGGAGATTTTGGCGTGCCCTGCGTGCGACGAGCGTCCCCCCCTCCAGCAAGAGGGCGATTACTTGGTCTGCGAGGTCTGCCAGCGCGCCTACCCCATCCGCGACGACATCCCGATTCTCTTGGCGGACGAGGCAATCCCGCTGGAAGAGGCGAGGCGCAGAGACACCCCAAACGGCAGGAGAGAGTCTTAGGTTTGTTTAGCCCTCACCCCCCTGCCTTCCCTCTCACGAGGCTTCGGGAGAGGGAAGGTGTCACACCACAGCGTGGGCTTACTACACGACACTTTTTTGAGGGAGAATAGAGAAGGGGCGCACACGGGGGTGTGCCCCTACACAACTGCCTTACCCGTAGGGGCAGCCCCCCGTGTCTGCCCTGCCAAACAGAAGCCCAACTCAAGCACAAGTACGAAAAACTGTCGTGTAGTAAGCTCCGCAAGCAGAGAGGGGTGGGCACAGTCCGTCATTCTGAGCGAAGCGAAGAATCTCAGACCCTTCGCCTTCGGCTCATGGTGACGAAAGAGCGTTCCTTCCGCAAGCAGAGAGGCGGGTAAGGCAGGCGGTGGTTCCCCCCCTCTCCGTTTACGAAGAGGGGCTGGGGGTGAGGTTCACTCCCCACTGCCTACTGCCCATTCGCCACTCCCCACTCCCTACTCCCTACTCCCCATTCCCCACTGCCCCAACTTGCAGGAACTTCCCCAGAGAATAAAGGATATTAATCCCCAAAATTCGGGAACAAACAATATGGAGCGTCGACCGACTTGCGAAATCGAAATCGAAGTGCTGTGCGGTGAAGAAATAAGACACCCCGTACGGCTGGCGGTCTACGCGTGGTGTCCTTCAGGCTTCGAGTTGGTCTGGACACCGTGCGACGATTGGCTGGGCGTCTTTGGCGCGATGGCACCTTGCCGAGAATGGGTACGCGATATCCTTCCAGAAGAGTTTGAGAACAACTACGAATGGCGTCTGCAGATAATAGAACAGTTGATAAAGGCAGGTACTCCTGCCGTGCCTATCCTGATAGACGCCCTTAAAGATAGCAATAGGTGGGTTTACAGGGCGTTGCCAGAGGCGTTAGGCACTATCGGCGACCCTCAAGCTGTGCCTGTCCTGATAGACACCCTGCAAGATTGGGATGACAGTGTTCGCTGCGCGTCGGCGAAGGCGTTGGGCAACATCGGCGACCCCGCTGCCGTGCCTGCCCTGATAGACGCCCTCAAGGATAGCGAATACTGGGTTCGCTGGGCGTCAGCAGAAGCGTTAGGCAACATCGGCGACCCTACTGCCGTGCCTGCCTTGATAAACGCCCTCAAAGATGGGGATAGCAATGTTCGATCAGCATCAGCGGAGGCGTTGTGCAAGATAGGTAACACTACTGTCGTGCCTGCCTTGATAGAGACGCTCAAGGATAGCAATGGCTGGGTTCGTTCGAAGTCGGCAGAGGCGTTGGGCAAGATTGGTGACCCTGCCTCCGTGCCTGCCCTGATAGACGCCCTCAAGGATAGCGAATACTGGGTTCGCTCGGCTTCGGCAGAGGCGTTGGGCAAGATTGGTGACCCTACTGCCGTGCCTGCACTGATAGACGCGCTCAAGGATGAGAACTGGATTGTTCGCAAGTTGTTAGCAGAGGCGTTAGCAAAGATTGGAAAATCCGCTGTGCCTGCCTTGATAGACGCTCTCAGGGATTGGGATAGTAATGTTCGCTCAGCTTCAGCAGAGGCGTTGGGCAAAATAAAGGACTCCACTGCAGTTCCAGCACTGATAGAGTTGCTCAAGGATGGGGATGAGGTTGTTCGCGAGGCATCAGCGGTGGCTCTGGGCAATATAGGCAACCCTCAAGCCGTGCATGGACTGATAAAAACTCTCGAAGATAGGGAGATATTTGTTTGCTTTGCTGCGAGACAGGCGTTGGCGCAGATTGGGGAGCCTGCCGTGCCTGCTTTGATAGGCGCCCTCAAGGATTTGAATAGTAAGGTTCGCCGAGCGTCGGCATTGGCATTAGGCGAAATAGGCAATCCCCAAGCTCTCCCCGCTCTGCAACAGGCTCTGCTGACCGAGAGCGGGAACCACGATGTTTGTTCTGCAATCCAACAAGCCATCTACGAGATACAGAACAGAAACAACCTATGAAACGCACAAGAGGTGGTAAAACGCCCGTGCTAAGCCCCCTCAAGTGGCGCGGAAGTTTTTACAATCGCGCCCTCCTGACGAGTGAGAAAGTGAACCTCTCGGACGCCGTTGGAAAGCAGGTGTTCACGCGCCTCCTGCAAGCCGAAGCCCACCTGTTCGGGGCGGTGGCTGTCGTCGCCGATGCAGAACTTGACCCCCATCCGTGCCCCCAACTGCACAATCCACGACTCAGGATACGGCTCTGGAAGCCCCTTACGTAGTCCAGCCGTGTTTATCTCCACAAAGGCGTCCACCGAGCGGATTGCTTCGAGCGTCTCTTCTACCGCTTGGCGCACCTTCGGCGTTCTGAGAGCGTTCATGTCCAAGCCTAATCGAAAGGCACGGAGCCGAATCAGGTCTAAGTGGGCAATCACTTCAGGACGCACCGCCTGCGCCATCTCAGCAACTTTGCGATAGTAGGCAACCGCAAGGTTCTCCATCCCGCCAAGCCCCTCCATCAGTGCAAAGAACTCTTCGCTCGAACCGCCATCCAACATCGTGTCGTGCAGGTAATGCACCGAGCCAACGATATAATCGAACCCGTAGTGCGTTCGGTAGTGGGCAATCAACTCGGTATAGCGGTCTTCAGGCACAACTTCGATTTCGAAGCCACACATCACGGTCAAGCGGTCAGCGAACTCTTCTGAAAGGGCGCGTATAGTGTGGGCATAGCGGTCAAAGTTCTCCTCTAAGGTCTTGGGCGTCCAGCCCCACTCATGCTCCTTGCCGTACAAGTATCGCTCTTCCACACGGGGCATATGTTCCGCCACGCCAAACACATTGTAACCGACCTTATATGCCGATTCGAGAATATCGCACAGGCTCCCTTCTGCATGCTCACAGAACTCCCCACTGTGCCCGCCGTGCAGGGAGATTTTCCAAGCCGAACGGTTTGGTTCCATATTAACAAGGATACCTGCGCGCCGCGCTTACAGCGACTGCACGCCCAGCTGAACGGAGAGTTTGAGGGTCTGTCCCTCGCGCTGGATGACCAGTTCGACCTGTTGGTTCGGGCGTGCGGAGTACAGGGCGCGGGTCAGGTCGGACGCGCTTCGTATCGGCTGACCATCGAAGCCCGTGATCATGTCGTTGGGCATTAGCCCTACACGCTGAGCGGGGCTGTTGGGAGCGACTCGGCGCACCACGACGCCCCCTGGTATCCCCTGATAGTCCGCACCGAGCCAAGCGTGTTCGGCGTAGCCTTTAGAGCGTAGGTCGCTCACCACGCGCTGGGCGATGCGCGAAGGCACGGCGAACCCCGTAAGCGCAAGGTTCGCCCCTGCAATCCCCTCCACACTGCTGAGCGAGCCGACCATCACGCCAATCACCTGCCCACGCGTGTCCAACAGCGGTGCGCCGGGTTCGCCTGAACCGACCGTGCCGTTGAACTGGAGCAGAAGCACCACACGCTGGTTCTGGGGACGAATACCGACGCGGTCTTTGCCCCCGAGCGTGCCCACCGTCACACTGCCTGCTAAGCCACCCCGATTGCCGATTAGGATTGCGGTTGCGCCCACTGGAACTCGGTCCGAGTCGCCCCAGCGCAGAGTGGGCAGATTGCGTGCGCCTTCCAAGCGTACCAGCGCAACGCCCGTGATTCCGTCCGCGCCCACGAGCTCAGCGGGGCTGACCGTGCCATCGCTGAGGATTACGCGAAGCCCACGCGCCCCCTGAACGCCCTCAGCGGAGCAGACAACCCATCCGCTCGAATCGATAATAAAACCGCTACTGCGCACCACGCGGTTGGCGGGCATCACCCCCTCCACCGTGACGACCGCAGGGCTGGCGCGCTCAACGACCGATTGCACCTCACGCGCTGCTTGGTCTAACACCGAAGGTGTCTGTGCGCTGGCGATGCCAACCCACAGGATACTTATCAGTGCTATAACCCATTTAAAATGAGCAGATAATCGCATCGTTCGCTTGTGCCTCCGTTGCAGATGGTTCGCTGGAGTATTGCACAGGCAGATACTCCGCGTTTTCACTTCCTTGCGGGATAATCGGCTCCAGCTCCAGCGTCTGGAGCGCAACTGGCGCCGTACGCAGGGCAGGTTCCCCGTTCCGTGCTGAAGGGCGAGCCGTTTCGGACGGCGCCATCGCTAGCTCCTGACGGCGCGGAACCATATCATACTCAGGCGAAGAGGACGGAATGCGTGCCTCCAGCCTTAGTGTGTTCGGTTCTTCCTCTGCCCCTGCAAAAGGTTTGACGGTATCGCTGTAGACG
>FWWM01003656.1_pt1 | contig 34948 bp, 32 predicted proteins | sample 2228351 | NCBI WGS metagenome assembly FWWM01 (sample SAMEA103939774, study PRJEB20133) | metagenome
CATCGGCCAGCTCGATGTATGAAAAGTCGGGGTCGTCCGGGCGATGTTCGCCGTGAGCGGCAATGTGCAAGATCTGACGCGGCTCGGCTTGCAGATACGCTCTCAGCGCATCCTGGCCGGCGTAGCAACGTGTGTCGAACTCATGAGCCAGAGCGGCCACTTCGGCCTGCGTGCCGGGCAGTTGCTCCCGACGGGCATAGACGAAGGCCGTCGCGCCGGCAGAAGCGCGGCGCGTCGGTCGGCTCAACAAACTGGCCGCCGGTAACATCACGATCTCGTGGTCCTCGATCAGGTAACGCTCGCCGTCGTACATGAGGTTGAACGGCACGAAGTGCAACAAGCCATACGGCACGATGAACAGCCGAGTGCGCCCCAACAGTCGGCTCCGCAGTGGGTGGATCAAGGCCTGGTGCATCCTTTGCAGAATCTGCCGGGCAAACGTGCAAAGGTAGTTGCTGGTTTGTGCATCGGCCGACGCGAGCGCCCGAGCGATGTTGCGCTGGAGCCCATCGTTCAATGCGCCGAGCTGTTCGCGATCGAGGTCGAGCGAATAGTGCTCGAGGCGGTCTCGATCGAGGCTCAGCGCGTGCAGACGCGCACCGTCGTCGTAATATGCGATCAGCAATTGATCCTCCGCCAGGCTGCGCTGAATGTCAACTAGGCCGGGTTGCGCGACACCCACCGGGCTTGCGGCCGCCGACGCGCGCAGATAAAGCTGCTCGGTGATCTCACGCATGGATCGCTCGATCTCTGTCAGCTGTGCTCGCAGACGGGCTCGCTCGTCGGGCGTCAATTCGACGAATCCATCGTTCATCCGCGTATACAGATCGTAGTGCGATTCGCGCAACTGCACGAGCGATTCGACCAGGTTTCGCGAGCCGGCGTCGTCCTGTGACCATCGCAGGTGCTCTCGATCAGACAGGTAGTCGAACACAGCCTGAGCGCGCGCGCGCTCGATCACCTCGAAGGCTTGCGCCAGCGCGTTGTGCCGGACGTGCAGGCGGAACAACGCGCGCAAAGGCTGAAGTTTGTCGAGCATGAAACTGGGCCGCAAGGTGAGCGTGAGTTCACGCTGCATCCGGTGGAGGATGCCGACGGCGGTTGCGTAGTGCTTTACGGCGCGCCGGGGTTTACCCTGAACCTCGGCGGTGCGCCCGAGCACAGTGTGCGCGCCGAAGCGCAGCGCCATCAGGCCATGCTCTCGAGCAACGAGCGCAGCTTCCGCTGCCAACCGGCGCGCAGCATGCGGATCCTTCCTGCCGATCAACGCCTGGGCCCGAACCAGCAGGGCTTCGGCATAGTTGTGATGTTGCTGTGCCGCACGGAAGAATGCGACGCATTCCTCGGCATGTTGCAGCGCTGTCGTCCAGTCGCCCCGCAGTAGGGCAACCTGGCCCTGACGCATCCGCGCCAGCATCACCAACCCAAAGGCACCACACCGATCGAACAGCGCTTCGGCTTCTTTCAGCGCCTCTTGGGCCGCATCGAGGTTGCCCAAAGCTGCCTCGGCTGTGGCCAGATGCAGCGTCACGCGCGCTGCAGCAAGATGTGCCTCGACCCCCAACAACGCCCGGCGCGATTCCAGACACGCCTGACGGGCCTCTTCGAAGCGACTCAAGGCCAGCAGACACTCGATCTTTTCGGTTTGTGTGCGGGCATCGATGGGCAACGCAGTTTGCCCGCACTCCGGCGGTTGCGAGAGGAGTTTGAGCGCCTCGCGCAGGTGTCCCAGGCGCGCTAACGTGACGCCGATGTTGTTCCGACAGATGACTGCGGCAGCGTCCTCGCCATGCTGGATCAGCAACGACTGGCTGCGCTCGAACGCTTGCAGCGCCTCGCGAAGCCGGCCGCTCTGCAACGCAGCGACGCCCAGGTTGTTGTAGATCGCTCGTAGCTCATACTCACCCTGCTTCCCGAGTTGCGTTGCTGTCGCGATGGCAAGCTGATAGTGAGCCATCGCGTCACGATGGTCGCCCAACTCGCGACAGAGGTCCCCCAATGCCATCTCGATACGCAGCTGGCGCAAGCGCTCGCCATGGCGGGCGAAGATGTCGCGAGCGACGCCGGCTTGCTGAATCGCCTCCGCCACTCGATCGAGCTGTGCAGCAACTGTCAGACGGCCAATCCACGTCCGTCCCCACCCGACTTCGTCCCCTGCCTGTTCGAACAGGTGAGCTGCGGCCTCGAGCAGCTCCCAGGCCCTGGACTGCGAACCCATGAACTTGACGGCGTCACCTTTGGCCATCGTGCCCAGGGCACGAATCCAAACATCGTCGCAGGCCTCGCCAATGGCGATAATGAGATCGGCGAGCTGCTCGGAACGGCGCGGATCGATGCGCCAGTGACGATCGGCTGCCTCCTTGAGGACATTGACGATGCGACGTGCGCCCTCACCGGACAAAGAAGACCAGTGCGCGGGCACTGCCAGGATGTCCAGGTCGGCCGGAGACAGATCCTGACTCACGCATTGCAGGACCGAATCGTCAACGTGAATGTGATCTGACCTGGTATTGGACTGTTCACCTTCCAGGTCAACCTGTGCGGACAGCTCAGAGGTTGGTGCCGAAGTGGAGATCGGGGACGACGATCTGCTTGCCATCAACGGCTGTAATCATCACTCGCATGCGAGCAGCCGTCAACCCATCGCAGGTAAATTCGTTCATGTCGTCAAGAATGGCAACCGCTGCCAGCTCGTCACCCTGATGTATCTCGACGAGAGCGCCATTCCAGACGGCGTAATCCTGGGATAGTACCTGGCCCGCCAGTCGCCATCGCTCGCCCTGAGTCGTCTTTTCCAGGACGACGCGCTCGTTTGGAGTCGCAGCGACGATGCGCTGAATGTGATCACCGCCGCGCAGAGCAACGCGCGGTCCGGGAAGCAGGAGCGAGGCGATCCTGCGTTGCAGGTTGTCCACGAGTCGCCCGAGGCTATCGGCAATGCTTGTGGACTCATTGATCTCTTCTGGGACGGCCAGCAGCGGGTCGCGCAGCGAGTCGCGTATGATGCGCAGCTCCTCCGTGCAGGCTGCGCACGTTTCGATGTGCTCCCGGAGCCGCTGCGCATCTACCGTGCCGAGGAGGCCCAGTGCATAATCGCCGAGGATGCTTACATCCGGGCAGCTTTGGCGAGAGAGCCTGACCTGCAGGGTGCACTCGAAGCGTTGCATTGCCCTAAGACGGGCCGAACAGTAAGGGCACCGCACCAGGTGCGCCTTGACGGCCGCATCTTCAACACCTTGAAGAGCAGCTTCGAGTTCGTCCTCCGTCAGTTCCGGCGGACAACTGCAAGTCACAGGCTCTATCGCCATCCCCCTACTCCGATGCTATCCGCATCTACCTCATTAAATGCACCAGCAGCAGTTTTATCACAGAGAATCCAGAAATCGGTCGTCCTCAGGAGGAATGCCGGCCATAATGCGCAACTCGCGATCCCTGCGCAGAGCGCGCCGGATACGTTGCAGCGCGACCGAGACCTCGCGCGCCGTCGCCCAATGATCGGGGTGCATTCGCGCAATCTCGATCGGTTTGAAGTTTTGCCGAAAGTGTAAATCCGCCAGGAGCCGGTCGGGCTCCTCCGGCAGAAGATAGCAAATTCGCCCCCATAACTGCTCATACTCAATTTCGGTTTTCAAATCCTCGGCGATGTCCACAGGCAGTTCAAGTGTGCTTGGTTTTCTCAGTTGCTGCAAGACGGCCGTGATGACACACTTCTTGAGATATTTCAAGACCGCTTGCAGCGAAGTGAAACGCCCAAACCGATCGCCCTTGAGATCCCTGTAGAAACTGGCGAAGGCCTGGCTCACGAAGGCATCTGGGGAGAGCTCCCCGGTCTCCTCGAAACCGGGGACGTCCCGCACCCAGCGCGCGCACTGCGCGTGATAGGCACGAAAGACGTGGCTAAAGGCCTCCTGAACTTGCTCTTCCAGGGCGCGCCGGAAGAGTTCGAAACAAAACTGGTTGTCGGCTGCCTGTTTGTGTCGGAACTTGTCCGTCTCTTCCTCGCATCGCCGGGCAATCTCGTCGAGAGGCATCTGGCGGACATCCATGGCAGACCTTGGTTCGTTGACGGGGATAACGGAGTCGAGCAAGACAAACTTCGGAGCAAATTATATGAAGAGAACCGCGCCCTGGCGATTATGGGGAGGCAGGCGCCTGGATGCCAGACAATCGGTTCACCGCCAGCGCTTTACCACGTGCTCGTCCCATTTGCCCTCCTGAGCCAGGATCAATTCGAATCCCAGCTGCTTCACCCAGAATTCGCGAATGGGCACGACGAGTTGTGGGTCGGTGAACTTCATCTTTTTGATCACGTTCCCTCGCCAGCCGCGCTTCAACAGCCAGCGCTCGAACGCGCCGAACAACACAGCATCCAGGCCAGAGGCACGCAGGTCGTCGTTCACGCGAAAGACGGTGATCTCGAGCCCGCGCTTTGCGGCAGCATCCGGCTTGAGCTGGTGCATGCCGATGATGGTCTGGCCGTCGCCTTCGAAGCCCACCAGGCGTCCCAGGTCCCTCCGGCCGTCGTGGATCGCGATGGTCCAGGGTGAGACCCTGCGCTCGGCAATGCCGAACGCCGATTCATCGAAGTTGATCGCAGCCTCGACGACGCTGTCGCACGTCATCGCCTTCGAGAAGAACACTTCGCGCGCCATGCGCGTAATTCTATGGGGTTGTTATCTGCGCAGTTGAGCGCGCTTTACGATCAGGCTGCTGCCACGGCCAGGCGGCGCTGCTCGCCCAATTTCATCTCGCGCAGTCGCGCCAGCGTGCTAAACAACGCCTGCCGACGGTTCCGCCGCGCGACGGCCATCGAGACGATGTTGCTCATCGCTTCGGCGTAGGTGTAACCTGCGGCGTAGCATGCGCCGGCGAAGCCACCATCAGGGCAGATATCAGGATTGGGGTTGACGTCCACGACATAGGGCTGGTGATGCTCATCAATTCGCAAATCGACGCGCGCGTAGTCGCGACAGTCGAAGGCGCGATAGGTGTCCAAAGCAACCTGCTCGATGCGCGCGCGTAACACATCGGACACGATCGGCCGGGTGATGACCGGCATGCTGTTCCATTCCGGGCTGTCGGGCACCCACTTGCTATCCCACGTCACCATCCGATGAAGCGGGTCCTCGACGCGCGAGAAGTCGATCTCACGAAGCGGGAGCACGCGCGGACGGCCATTGCCCCAAATGCCCACGTTGATCTCGCGGCCGGCGATGAACTTCTCGGCGAGCGCCGGTTCCTTCACCGTCTCGATCACATAGGCCACCCGCTCCCGCAGCGACGCCAGGTCGTGCACGACGGCGTCGCGTGTGATGGCTACCGAGCAATGTGAGCTGACGGGCTTGACGATTGCCGGGAAGTTCGCCTCATCCCAGTTGGCCGCCGTTACTTCGTCTGGGTGCTTGAACTCGCGCCCGTCGGGGGTTGGGATCTTCCACCGGCGCAGCACCTTCTTCACGCGCCCTTTCTCGACCGAGAGCCTGAGCGTGTGGGGAGCGTTGCCGGTGTAGGTGAATCCCATCGCATCCAGCTCAGCGCACACGCGCGCATCACCGCCGATCTCGTCCTCGACCCCTTCGCACCAGTTGAAGATGATCCACTCGGATGGATCGTAGGGGCGCACGGCCGGCCGCACGTCCTTCCAGAACTCGGCCACGGCCACCCTGTGTCCGAGCCCGCGCAAGCCGTCCACCATGATCTGCGTCAGGCGTTCGGCTTCTGCTTTGTCCTCTGGCGACCAGGTTTGGTAGATGTTGTATAGAACGACGACCGGCACTCGCACTTTGTCCTTGGGCATACGCTTCTTCCTCTACAAACGCTTCCAGTAGATATTCAGGTCGTCGCCATCGGCATAGTAATCGGGCACCGTGGCGATGCAGACGAACCCTGCGCTTTCGTAGAGCCGGCGTGCAGGCGCGTATTTCGCAGTGGATGAGGTGTAGATCACCATTAAGCGCCCGGCGGCGCGGCGCACCTGCCTTTCGACTTCGGCCAGGAGCGCGCGCCCGGCGCCTCTGCCGCGCGCTTCGGGCAACACGCAGATCCAGAACAAATCCCACGTGCGATGGGTAAGCGACTCCGTCCCATAGCAGGCAAAGCCGATGAGGCGCCCATCGCACCAGCACGATAACCAGCGATAGTTGTCTTCGCGGGGTGATCGCCATGTCTCGAGGAACATTTCGTCCACGCACTCGGCATCGGTTCGGCCGAAGACATCCGAGCGCATCAAAACGTCATAGATGGCCTGTCGGTCCGCGAAGGTCGAGGGGCGCACCTCGATCGTTGCAAGTGGAAGTGTGCCGGTCGCCGGATGTGACACCTGAGTCATTGCGCAGGCTCCTGCCTGAGCGACACGTGACGGGCCGGCATGCGCCGCATCGCCAGCCGGGCGATGCGCTCGAGCATATCGGCATAGTCCAGGCCGGCTGCGCGTGCGGCATTGGCAAAGCCGCCGTCTGGGCTCACATCGCAGTTGGCATTCACATCGAGGGCCATCGGCTGGTCGCCCCGCAATCGCAAATCCACCCGGCCGTAGTCGCGGCACCCCGTCGCCCGGTAGGCTGCGCTGGCAACCGACTCGATTTTCGCCTTCAGCTCCGGCGACACCGGTGCCGGGCAGATTGCCGGGATGCGCTGATAGGCTTCGGACTCCGGCGTCCACTTCGCGTCGAACGTACACAGCCGGTCGCGAACGTCATCGAAGGCATCGTAGGTCATGGTGCTGATACCGAGCACGGCCACGTCGGCGTCACTCCCCCAGAGTGAAACGTTGTATTCCGGACTGTCCAGGAACTCTTCGATCAGCACCGGCTGGTGGAACTCGGCGATGACGCGAGCGGCCTGCGCACGCGCCTCCTCCACGTTCATCACCACCGACTCGCGCGTGATGCCGTAGGAACAGTGCTCGGCAGCCGGCTTGACGATGGCCGGGAAGACATCGAAGGTGAGGTCTTCCGCGCGCTCGAAGGTTGCCCAGCGCGGCGTCGGCACGCCATGGCGCTCCAGGAGCGCTTTCATGCGCCACTTGTATTGCGTTTCGTCCAGCGTCCAGGCACTCGAGCCGGTGTAGGTGTAGCCCAGCTCGGTCAGCGCGCGGGTGACTCGCGCGTAGTAGAACTCCTGGGATGGCAAGCCCTCGCACAGATTGAAGACCAGCCACTCGTCGGGATGAAAGGGCCTGAGCGGCGTCGTCAGGTCATAGGTAACCTGGAGCGGGAAGACGCGCCAGCCGCGGGACAACAGCGCATCGGTCGCCGACTTGATCAGCGCCAGGGTGGACGCGACCTCGAAATCGCGGCTGGCCAGGTCCAGGCCGTAGAGGAGGAGAACCGGCGGGGGCGTCGGTGTGGTGATGGACTGTGGCATGCAGTTCAGGTATCAGATCGCTGTTCAGCGCGAAACGCGCGACGCGCACTACTGCATTCCATATCTCCTCAAGCCTGCGTCCAGCACCGCGCGCACCAGATCACCGTGGGTCCAGCCCTCGGCTTCGGCCATCAGCGTCAGATCGCTGCGCGGCGCGATGCCCGGGAGGGCGTTGATCTCGAGGATGAACGGCCGGTTGCGCTCATCGAGGCGAAAGTCCACGCGCGCGAAATCGCGACAACCGGTGACCAGGAAGGTCTGATGCGTCAACCGGAATATTTCGCGAGTGAGCTTTTCGCCCAGCGGCGCGGGACACTTGTTGCGGTAGAGATGGTCCAATTCGACCTTCTGGATCGAGCCATAGATGGGCAAGAGGTCAGACGGATAGCCGCTGAAATCCACCTCGGTGATCGGGAAGAAGTGCACGTCGTGACCATTGCCGACCAGACCGCAGGTGATGTCGCGGCCGGCGATGTAGGTTTCGACCAGCGCGGGTTGTTGATAGGCCTCGATCGTCCAGGCCACGCGATCGCGCAACTGTCGTTCGTTGTGCACCACGCTCTCGTTGTGGATGCCCATGCCGGTGCCCTCGTGAGCCGGTTTGACGAAGAGCGGGAAGTGCAACGCGTGGCGCAGCTCGTCGTCCGGCGTCTGGAACACCTGAAAGTGCGGGGTCGGCATGCCGTAGTAATGCAGGATGCGCTTGGTGGTCGGCTTGTCGTGGGTGATCGCTGCGGCTAGTGGCGTCGGGCCGGTGTAGCGTGCGCCGATCATCTCCAGCAGCGCCGGCACCTGAGCTTCGCGGCTGTCGCCCCTGAAGCCTTCACACGTGTTGAAGCAGATGTCGGGCTGAACCTCAGCGACCCAGGAGGCGAGATAGGCATCACCCTCCCGAATCAACACCTCGTGACCGGCCTGGCGCAGGGCCTGCGCATACGACTCCACGTTCTTGTCTGAATCCAGCTCGACCAGGATGTCGGGGGGAAGATTCTCGCGGTGGACGATGGGTGCGTTGCGGGCCAGGTTGACGAGGAGCGCAACGCGATAGGTGCGGGCGGCTGGTGAGACGAGGGAGGCTTGCCGCGCGGCTGGCCCAGGATACATCGTTGCGCCGGCCAATCCGCCCTTTTCTTGATGTCCGTTCGTCGAAACGCCTGTGAGCGCCGCGTCTACCGCTTTTTGCTGCGAACTTGCTGCCATATGCGCCAGACTCATCGAGTCTTATGGCGCGATTCTATGTTGCCCACTCGTCTTGTCAATGATATTCGCACTCCGCCAGCTTAAAAGTTTCTTTTAACATTGTTAAAGGGCGATGCGGAATTTAAGGTTGGCGCTTCGCGGCCTCTTGCGCTTCCCAGGCCTCGCGGGTGACGAAGACGCCTCCCCTGATCTCGCGGCCGATCTCGTTGTACTGTGGGTCGAACCGCAGCTCGAGTTCGACCTGGCCGTAGCACTTGCTGTCTACTACCACCTTGCGCACAAAGAAATTGTCGTCGTCGTCCCGGCTGAGGTCGTTTCGCCGATCAATGCGCACGCGTGTGACCGCGCCGCACTTGTAACATTTGACGTAGTAGATCAGCGCATCCGAATCCTGGGTACGTGAGTCGGGTCCGGCCGCTCCACCGAACAGTCGCTTTAGCAAATTCATGGGCTTCTCCGCTACGCACGCTATGCGCGTAGTCGCCCATTATTATCCTTGCTCCGGCTGCGCGCACGCAACACAGCCAACACCAGGGCAGCGCACAGCACGGCGAACGTCACAGCCATCAGCACAGAGCCGAACCAGTTCCACAGCGCAGTCGCCCAACTCAACCCCGGCGCGCCGAGCGACGCCAGGATGTAGCTCAACCAGCCGGCTGCCCACACGCCCAGTGCCACCCGCACCCGCGTGTTGGCGTCTACGATGCCGAACCCCGCCTGCGATAGGACGAAGAAGACGCCAGCGCTGATCGCCAGCAATCCGGCGAGCGTGATCAGGAACCCGAGCAGGTTGGAGCGCGCCACGGGAGCGGACCTGGGCGGCGCCGGTGCCGCCGCCGTGGGGTCGGACATCGGCGACTCCGCGAGTGCCACCGTAGGCTGAGGCTGCTCGTCCGGCAGTGGGGTGGGAATCACCGTCTCGACTGAGGCTCTGCTGCTATCGGTCGTGTTCACGCTGATGGTGTACGACTTGACTGCCTGATCCGCCTCTGCACGAATCTCGAGCTTCCCTTGCCGTTGCAGATCAATCACGGTCTCCGCAAAGCCATCTCGGGTCGTTACCTTGTTCTCCGGCAGGCGCTGCTCCATGCGCTCGGCCGGGTAGGAGAGGATGAACTGCACCTCGGTGCCGTCGGGGACGACGCGCCCATTCAAGTCGAAGATCGGTCCGGCACGCACCCGCAAACGGTCGCCGATCTTCAGCTCGAGCGGTGCGGGCATGCTCTCGGTGTTGGTGATCAACTCCCCCCCGGCGACGGCCGGCGTGAGTGGAATGACCTGATCACGGTTCGGCGCCGTCTGGGCGATGAGTGAATAGCCCAGGCTGTTGATGGAGACCGGCGAGTCGCCCGGCGCAGGAAACTCGCCAAACATCGCCCTCAGGGCCGCCTCCAGATAGGGACGGCTGCGGCTGTAGACGCCAAAGTAGGCCGTGGTCCTGCTGATCTCGGTCGCATCGAGGTAGTACGGCGCGCCGAGCGCGAACACGATCACCCGTTTATCCTTGAGGATGTCGGCGCTCTGCGCGAGGAAGATGCGCAGCGCCGTCGTCGAAGGCACGGCTGGGTTGGTATCTATGACGGCAATGACGATCCAGGTTGCGCGCTCGATGGCCGTCTGGATCTTGGGCGGAGGGCGATCGGGCGTCGCCGTCGGTTGAACGATCTCGCCCACCGCCGGCCCGGTAGCCGTCGGGAGAATCGGTGTGCTGCCGGGCGTCTGAACCAGTGTGCTTGCACGCCGATTGAAGTCGGCCAAATCGCTGAACGTAAACGAAGAGACGCGTAAGGGATCTACCTGCTCGGTCTTGCGCGGGCCATACAGGTCGAGCGCCAGCTCCTCGAGCGCTGTGCGCGACACGGCCGGATAGGGTTCGCAATCCGGACACTCGCGGATGGTGCGGTTATCGGTGATGAAGACGATGTAGTCGTCCTTAGTGGGTTGAGTCGGCAGGACAGCCGGCAGGTCGCGCACGTTCGGAGCCAGCAGGGTGATGCTCTGCTTGGCCAGCTTGGCAATTTTGGCGAGCGATTCGTCCTGCCCGTCCAGCTGCTCGACTTCCTCGACCAGCACGTCACCGAGCCTGAATTGCCCCCCATACAGGCGCAGCTTCAGCGAGATGATGCGGGTGAGCGACTCATCCACGCGGGCGGCAAACGTTTTATCCTCCAGATACTTGGTCTGGAAGAACAGGATGGTCTCAGTAATGTTCGTCAATTGTTCCGACCAGGAGTTAGTCAGCCCAAAGTTGCCCAGCACCAGCACATCGTTGCCGGCCATGAAAGCCTCTTGAGCGATGCGCCGGCCGTTGAACGACGCCTCAAGCGGATCATAGAACCGTCGCACGCTGCGCGCGCCGAGCTGATCGCTGAAGGTCACGCCGCCGCTGTTGCGCCATGCAGCCGTCTCCGGCAGGGACATCAAGGCCTGATACGCTTGGGGGTCGAAGCTGACCGGCCGCGTGCTGGCGCGGATGTTCCCCTGCAGGCCGCGATACCGGATATGAGATACCAGGAGCCCATCCACGGTCGTCTCTTTCGACGCCTCTCCTTTGAGCACCGCAAAGAACGGCGCCAGCTCGATCAGTCGCAGCTGTTCGATGGACTTCTGCACGGTAGGGATCTCTTCGCCGACGTTGCGATCGGACGAACCAAGTCCGGGGAAGTGCTTGCCCACGGCAGCCAGGCGGTTCTTGCTGCCGCTGTGCAGGCCCGCTACGAACGCCGCGCCCATCCGCCCTACCCAGAACGGATCGCCGCCGAAAACATGGGTGGCCAGATCGCCCGGCGTGTTAGGGCGCGGCGTGTCGGTCACGTCGAGCGTCGGCCCGAACAACACGTTGATGCCCAACTGGGTCAGCTCGCTGCCCAGGATCTCGCCAATGGTCTGCGCAATGGCCGGATCCCACGTCGCACCGATGGCCATCTGGCTTGGGATCTGCGTCACCTCCTGGGTGATCTCGCTCAGTTCGGAGCGCGTCGCCCAGTCCGCCTCTTGCGTCAGCGCGACGAACAAAGGAATGGCCGAAGCCGAAACCGATACGCGCACCGTCTGCGTGACTGCTTCCAATGATCCTGCGTTGATCGCCTTCTCGGATAGCAGATCGGTGAAAGCCAGCCGCTGCAGCGCGTTCGTCAGCCGGGTGATCTGCTGCGTGACCGGCGGATCAACCCTGGCGTTATCGAAGTTCCGGTTGGCAGCCCGTAACTGCACGCCGCCGATGTGGTAGTCGGTGATGAGTTTGGCGATGTCAGACGACGGCGACACATCATTGCCTGGGAAGCTAACGATAAAGAGCTGCCCTACCTTCTGCGCCAGGGTCATCCGGGCGATGATGGACCTGGCCTCTTCCAGATACGGGATTGCAGCCGGCTGAGCGTCTTGTGCGCGGACCGGTCGGGGAATGGTCGGCAACATGAGACAGCCCAGGCAGAGCAGACTTGCCAGCCAGCGCCACAACGGAGAGGGGTAAATTCGAGAACGCGACATGATGGATGTTAATCCGGCTCATCCCAAAGCCCACCCTGTTGCCTTGCTTCACCATGGCAGAGCCACGGCGAGAACGCGTTGGGACGGGCTCCGGGTCATCTCGTCAGTATCGCCTCATTTCGGGATCAACGAAAAGTGCCCACGCATCAATTCCGCCGTCCAGATTCGTCACATCGGTGAATCCAAGCGAACGCAGCACCTGGCAAGCCCACGCACTGCGGACACCGTGATGGCACATCAAAACATAAGACAAATCGCGATTAAGCGAAGCAGCCCATTCATGGATCTCGCCGAGCGGCATCAACTTCGCGCCGTCTATGCGCGCGATTTCGAACTCCCACGGTTCGCGCACATCGATCAGCACGGCTGGATCATCCATCTGTCGTCGCCGAGCATATTCCATCGGTGAGATATGTCTTATGGGCTGCATGTGCCGCGCGATTATACGGTTCAGGAGCGACGCGACAGCGTCAAAAATACTTCGCCGACCTCGATCACGGGCTGCCCGGTGGCGCGTGCTCTGCCAGGCACGTCGTTTCCCAACGTCCAGGTTGGGGATTCGACAACAAACCGATAGTCGCAGCTCGGGCGAATTTGCCCACAGATGCCACGTCCTTTTCTGCTGGTCATGAGAAGGGCATATGTCAGACGAGGATTGCAACGGTAGTCAGAAACCAGCGTTGCACCGTCCGCGCTCTCCGATGCGCGCTTACCCCTGGCCGATCCCGGAAACATCCCTCCGCACGCGCAGCACGCTTCCTAAGCCCTTACAATAGGCGCTACTTATGCGACGAACCCGAGCCGCGCTAAACAAAAGGAGCCCGAATGGCATCGCGTGACGACTTCACGAACGAAGAGTGGCAGGTGCTGGCAAGCGCGCCCGAAGCAGTTGGGCTGGCCGTGCTGGCGGCAGATCCGGTTGGGGCGATCGAGGAGCGCCAGGCAATGTTCGAAGCCTGGCGCAAGTCTTCAGATCAACCATTTGCGGACAATCAACTCGTGCTCACGCTCATCCGCAACCGCGATGCCTGGAGCGAGGAGATGCGGCTGAGGGCGTCGGGTGAAGAGGCGCTTTCCATCCTGCCCCCCACCGAGACCAAAGCCTGGGCGATCGAGCAATGCCGGAAGGCCATCGCGCTGCTGGAGGAGAAAGGGACGCCCGAGGATCGCGAGAGCTACGGGCGCTGGATCATCTACCTGGCCGAGAACGTGGCCGAAGCGGCGCGGAGCGGGATACACCTTGTGCACCCCGCAGAGCGCGCCGTGATTGACGAGGTCGCAGCAACTTTGAAGTTGAAGCTGTGAGCTTCAGGCCGTGACGTTTAGGTAGAGCTGCTCGCGCACGCTCATCACGTCGCGGCGCAACTGCTCCTCGGTCTCCAGCCGATCCTTGATGCGCTCCACCCCGTGAATGATGGTGGTGTGATCACGTCCACCAAGCAAGCCACCGATCTCCGGCAGCGAAGCGTCCGTCTCCTGGCGGATGAGATACATCGCCACCTGACGCGGCTGCACCAGCTCTTTGTTCCGCGAGGGCGACACCATGTCGGCCACCGAAATGTTGTAGAACTTGGCGACGGTTTCGATGACCTGAGATGGGGTGATGTGCGCGCGCCGTCCGACCAGATCGGCAAGCGTATCGCGGGCAAACTGGATGGTGATCGGGCGGCCCGTCATCTCCGCAGTCGCGAGCAACCGGGTGAGCGCGCCTTCCAGCTCGCGCACGTTGCTCTGGATCTGCTTGGCGACGAACTCGATCACGTCGGATGGGATCGTGCATCCCATCTGCGCCACTTTGTGCTGCAGAATCGCCATGCGCGTCTCCAGGTCGGGCGGAGCGATGTCCACCATCAAGCCCCATTCGAACCGGCTGCGCAGGCGATCCTCGAGGGTGACCATCATCTTGGGGGCCCGATCGCTGGTGAGCACGATCTGCTTGTTTGCCCCGTGCAGGGCGTTGAAGGTATGGAAGAACTCTTCCTGCGTGGACTCTTTGCCGGCGATGAACTGCACGTCGTCCATCAGCAGCATATCCACGTAGCGGTAACGGTTGCGGAAGCTCTCCTGCGATTGCGAACGGATCGCGCTGATCAGCTCGTTGGTGAACGTCTCGGAGGTCACATAGCGACAGACCAACCCGCGCTGCTTGGCGCTGTTGCCGATAGCATGCAGCAGGTGTGTCTTGCCCAGCCCGGAGCCACCATACAGGAAGAGCGGGTTGTAGCGCTCGGCCGGCGATTCGGCCACAGCCATGGCGGCGGCGTGAGCCATGCGATTGCCCGAACCAACCACGAACGCCTCGAACGTATAGCGCTTCTGCAACCCGTCGGAGTCCGTCCCGTTGGAATAACTCGGGGGGCGCATGGGCGCAAAGCCCCCCGACCTGGGCATCGCAGATTCGGCCGGACGGGATGTGCCCTCGGACGGCTGGTTGGCATTCTGAGTCATGACGATGAGCGACACGTCAACGCTCCGACCCATCCGCTCGCTCAACATGCGCCGGATATCGCTGAGCTTGCGCTGCTCGATCCACTCCTTCGCATACCCATTGGCCACCCCGATGACAAATTGACCGTCCTCATATGTGACCAAGCGAGCCGACTTCAGCCACGTCACATAGCTGCTGCGGCCCATTCCGACCTCGATTTCGACTAGCACAGATCGCCATGCTTCTTCAGCTCTCACGGTCCACCCTCGATGCGCTAGATTTTCTCTCCGAGTCACGAACCACAGGAGGTCAGAACTTCTGTGGACGGCGGCCACACGAGTCACCGGTAACGCGGGAACGCGATTCTATTCACCTCCATCACCCGACGCAAGACGCCGATCGCTTCGAAACCTTAAATTGCGGAAGAGTTTTAAGATATTTATGGTGGTGTGTAAAAAGTGCATCTAAAGTGTGCAAAACCTGTTGACTGCGACCCTGCTACCTGTTAGTATCATTTTATGCGTTACCGGCTTCACAAACTGCTCTATGGGCCGGTTGGCAGCACGCAAGTTGAATACCTGGAGCGTGGACCGACGAAGTTCGATGATGAACTGCGAGTTCCCTACCTGCGCGGAACGTTTGAATTCGTCCGTCTCAGCGACGCCGTCTTACTACGTGGCTCGGTCGAGACTGAAGTCCCCGTTCAGTGTGTGCGCTCGCTCGAAGATTTTGATTTATGTCTCCGCGTGCCACTGGATGACATCCTCCTCAGCCTGCCGCAGTACCCCTATTCCGACGCCGACCCTAATCGCCGGATCAGCGATGATGGCTGGATTGATCTGACCGAAACCCTGCGCGAAGAGATCATCATGGCCATCCCCATCAACCCCATCCACCCACAATACGCCAGCGCGAGCACGGCCGATCTACTGAGCGCACTCGACGAAGACGATCGGGACTGGCTGACCGTCCACCTGAGCAACTCAGCACAAGACTCGGGAGAACCGTAAATGACCCAGTTTGACGAAGATCAAATCGTTGCCTCGTTACTGATCAAAGCAGAAACCCAGGGCTATGTCGTCACTGAAGATATTTTAGAACTACTTCCGGAAGGGGAAGACAACTACGAGCAGGTCGAACAGGTGATCACCCTGCTGGAAGAAGCAGGGGTGCTGGTGCAGGATCTCGTGGCACAGGAGGAAGACGAAGGCGAGATCGCCAGCCTGGACGATGGCGAAGACGGTGAGAGTGAGGAGGAGGAAGAGGAGGAAGACATCCCCAGCGCCGACGACGACCTGGCCGGCATCAGCGTGGACGACGGCATCGGCCTGTATTTGCGCGAGATGACGCGGGTGCCGTTGCTCACCAACGTCGAGGAGATCCGCCTGGCGCGCACCATCGAGCGCAGCCGGGCCGCCGAGGCGCGCGTCAAACTGCGAGGCGACCGACTTTCGCCGCGCGAACGCCATCAGTACGAAAAGATCATTGAAGAGGGCCGCCAGGCGCGCGAGCACCTGATCAAAGCCAACACTCGCCTTGTCGTCAGCATTGCCAAGAAGTACATGGGACGCGGCGTGCCGTTCCTGGACCTGATCCAGGAAGGCAACCTCGGCCTGATGAAGTCGGTCGAAAAGTTCAACTACAAGCTGGGGTTTCGCTTCTCTACCTACGCCACGTGGTGGATTCGGCAGACCATCACCCGGGCGATCGCCGACCAAAGCCGCACCATCCGCGTGCCGGTGCACATGAACGACCGCATTCGCCGGTTGTACAAGACCACGCGTGAGCTGGAACAGGCGCTGGGCCGCCAGCCCACCCCGGCCGAAGTGGCTCAGGAGCTGGGGGTGGACAGCGAACAGGTCGAGTGGATGCTGAAGGTGTCGTGGCGACCGCTGTCGCTGGAACAACCGATCGGTGAAGAGGAAGACAACGAGTTCGGCGCGTTCGTCGAGGATGAGAACACGCCCTCCCCCGCCCAGACGGTCTACGAAGAGTTACTGAAGACGAAGATCGAAGAGGTGCTCAGCACACTCACGCCGCGCGAACAACGCATCCTGCGCCTGCGCTTCGGCCTGGTGAATGGCAAGTGTTACACACTGGAGGAAGTCGGCCAGAAATTCGGCCTGACTCGTGAGCGCATCCGGCAGATCGAAGCGCGGGCGCTGCGCCGGCTGCGCCATCCTCGCCGCTCACGGCACCTGAAGGACTATCTGTGAATCCTTGAGAAGGGAGCAACCAGGTGGTCGCAGGAAGCCCGGTTGCTCCCCAACGCGCTCGCTTCAGGCAAACGCCAGCGCGTCTTTCATCCGGCCGACGCCCTCTTTGATCTTGTCGAGCCCCATCGCGTAGCTCAGTCGAGCGCAGCCGGGCGCACCGAACGACTCGCCGTGCACGATGCCAACCTTCACCGCGTCGAGCAGATACATCGCCAGTTCTTCGCTGGAGTGGCATGTGCGGCCATACTTCAGCGGCCGGCCCAACACGCCCGTGAAATCAGGAAAGACGTAGAACGCGCCCTCGGGCATGATGCAGGTCACGCCGGGAATATCGTTCAGCGCAGCCACGATCCAGTCGCGCCGCTCCTTGAACGCAGCCACCATCCTGGCGATCTCGGCTTCCAGGTCGTTGGTATAGGCAGCCAGCGCTGCTGCCTGCGTGATCGAGGTCGGATGCGAATTGCTGTGGCTCTGGATCTTGAGCATGGCCTTGATAATCCACTCCGGCCCCACTGCATAGCCCATTCGCCAGCCGGTCATGGCATAGGCCTTCGACAGGCCGTTGATGACGACGGTGCGATCGTATAGATCGGGAGCGACGCGCAACCAACGCGCATAAGGCGGGTTGAACACGATCCGGTCGTAGAGCTCGTCACTGAGGATGATGACATCGTTCGTGCGCGCCCATGCTGCGATGTCCTCCAGCTCGGCCCAAGTGTAAACCATGCCGGTCGGGTTCGACGGAGAGTTCAACACCAGGATGCGCGTCTGAGGGGTGGTATAGCGGGCCAGCAATTCGCCGGTTACTTTGAACCGCTCGCGCACCGTAGTCGGCACGATCACCGGCGTCGCTTCGGCCAACCGCACCTGTTCGACATAGCTCACCCAATACGGCGCAGGGATCAGCACCTCGTCGCCGGCTTCGCACAGTGCCTGGAAAGCCAGATAGAGCGATTCTTTGCCGCCGGTGTGCGCCGCGACCTGACTGGCTTTATAGTCCAGACCGGTGTTCTCGCGCTCGCGCGCGGCGATCGCTTCTTTGAGCGCAGCCATGCCGCCGGTCTCGGTGTAACGGGTGAAGTTGTCGTGGATGGCCTTGATGGCCGCCTGTTTGATCAGGTCCGGCGTGGGGAAGTCGGGCTCGCCCGCGCCGAAGCCGATGACCGGCTCACCCGCCGCTCGCATCTGCTTCACCCGGCCCTCGACAGCCATCGTCGCCGACGGCTGGACGGCAGCTGTGCGCCCGCTGACGCGCGTCGCCGTCTTTTCTCTTGCAACGTTCGTCGTTGTCATGGATTCACCTGTTTGTGTTGAATGGTTCGGATTATCGTCCCCGTCCGCTCCGCGCGAGGGCCAAGGATGCAACAAAGAGCCCTGGTCTTGACTGCGCCTCCCTCTACCAACATTCAGACCACCGTCCAATGCGCCTCGCGCGGCGCCGTGGGCCGGAAGTCCAGGCGCTCCACCCCCAGATAGTGCAGCGTCGCCCGCTCCAGCAATGAGAAGTCGTCGGGGTTGTCGCGGTTGAGGTTCATCGGCTCCTTGAGCACGATCGGAGGATTGCTCATGAAGCGCGGCTGGCCGATCACGTTCTGCGACGAGGCGTGCAGCATGAACGGGTGCAGGATGACGAAGTCGCCGGCGTCCCCGGTCAACTCCTCGAACTGGGTGCACTGGCTGATGAGCTGCTGAAAGTCGAAGTCGTGCGGGTCAACCCCTTCGGGGTGCTCATAGAGATAGCGCGCGACCACACGCACCGAATCCGGCGCAATGAACGTTGCACCACCCTGGTGCAGCATGTCCGACCACAAAACGATGGTCAACAGCGCCTGCTCGCGGCTGTCGAGGAAGTGCCGGAAGTAGCTGCCGTCCTTGTGCCAGCCCGGCACTTGCGCCGACGGCGGCTGCCACGGTTGGTCCGCGCCACGATGGAAGTTGACGATGAAGGCATCCGACCAGATGAACGAGTTGATCGTGGTGAAGTGGCCGCTCTCGCGCAGCCGCATCACCCGCGGCTCCAGGCGATCCTCGCCGCCTACCACGTCGAGGATGGCAGCCCATGCCTTGGGCGCAATGTCGCGCACCGGCAGCACGTTCTTGTGGTCCATCCACACGATGTCTTTCGTCCACGTTTTGGGGTCATGCCGGTCGTAGCCCAGCCGGTCGTAGGCTTCCTCGATCCAGCGATTGGCGATGTCGAGGTCGAGGCAGTCTTTGACGATCAGATAACCCTTGTCGAGAAAGCTTTGGACTTGTTCGTCGGTTAACACTTGGTAGTTGCTCATGTTTGCAATTGACTCACCGCGGAACGTCGGCGCCATGCATCGGACGGGTGCCGGCGCTCTTTTCGGAGGACGTTGAATGGCCATCGGCGCCCAGCAACTGCGCCACCAGCGGCCCCACATCCATCACGCTGTCGAGGAAGTAGTCGGCGTCGGGGCTGGGCGGACACTCGATCAGGATCGTCGTCATGCCGATGGCTCTGGCCGCGCGCGTGTTGATGGGCGTGTCTTCGACGAAGATGACCTCGTGCGGCTCCACCCGCAACATCTCCAGTGCGATCCGGTAAGACAGCGGATCGGGCTTGTTACGAAAGCTGAGGGCGCGGATGTCTATCACCCGCTCGAAGCAATCGTCAACGCCCATGTGCCGCAGGATGCGCAGCGCATGCTCGATGTTCGAATTGGTCAGCACGGCACGGCGCAGCGGGATGCGCAGCAGCATCTCACGCAACCGGGGATCGGTGGTCAGCACGCCGTCGAGCTCGACGTCGTGCACATACTCGAAGTAGTCGTCTATGTTGACCGGATAGCCTTCTTCCATCATGCCGCGCAGGGCGGTGCCATACAGGCTCCGAAAACGCCGGCGCAACTCGGCGGCCTGCTCGAGCGGCACGCCGAACTGATCGGCGATGTATCGGTTGATGCGCTCGGTGATGGCGTCCATCAGCTTTGCCGAGCGCGGATACAGGGTCTCGTCGAGATCGAAGAGGATGAGCTTGTACATCAACTGCTGATCCAAGGTCGGCCCAAGCCGCGATGATAATCCACGCCGCCAGTTGCCGATTCACAACGCCCGGCTCTGGCCGCCGTCCACGATCAGCGCAGCACCGGTGATGTAGCTGGCGGCCGGCGAAGCCAAGAACACGCACGGCCGGGCGAATTCCTCGACCGTGGCGACACGTCCCAGCGCGGTGTTGGCACCGGACCTGGCCAGCTCCGCCTCGACCGAAGTGCCGTTGCGCTGAGCGTGCATCGTCGCGAGGGCGAGGACGCGGTCCGTGGCAGTATAACCAGGACAGATCAGGTTGACGCGGATGTTGTCCGGCCCGACTTCACGGGCCAGCGTCTTGACCATGCCGGCCACCGCCAGGCGCAGGCTGTTGCTGAATACCAGGTTGTCGAGCGCATGCTTGACGCTGACCGAGGTGATGAAGGTGATGCTTCCTCCACCCTGCTGCTGCATCACCGGGATGACCGCGCGCGCTGCGCGGATGGCGCTCATCAACGTCAACTCGATGGCCTGCTGCCAAGCCGCGTCGTCGAAATCCATGAAACGGCCTGCCGGCGGGCCACCCGCATTCGCCACGAGCGCATCAATCCGCCCAAACACCTGCATGGCGACGTCCACCAGGCGTTGCACGTCGGCAGCCCTGGCCGAGTCCGCGACCACCGGCAGCACCCGGACGCCGGTATGACGCGCGATGTCTTGAGCCGTCGCGTGCAGGGCTTGCGCATCGCGCGCCGAGATCACGACATGCGCGCCCTCTTCGGCAAACACGCGCGCCGTCGCCGCGCCGAGGCCTCTACTGGCCGCCATTACTACGGCCACCTTATTCTTGAGCTGCAGATCCATACCTCGACATGTCAAGAGTCCGATTCGGGCCTGCCACCAACCAGATCGCCCATTCGCCACAGGCCGGCAGGCCAGTCATCTCACGAACTCGATCTTTGCGGCGCCAGGGAATTTCGACTGGACGGGCTGTGGCCCCTGGACCGCGTCGAGACCACCCACCCGCGACGCCGGATTTCAGGATAGCTCCGCACTCTCGCCCAGATGCTGCAGCAACTCGGCGAAATCCGGCGGGGGTGAGAAGTTCAGCACGCTGTCCTCCACCTCGTACTGAAGCGTGACGAACTCGCCATGTCGGAACCAGTACAGGTTCGGGCTGAGCGAGCCGGGGCCATCCGAATACATGCCAACGATGGCCTGGAGCATGAGGCTGATGGCTTCGGTCACCCCGATGTTGCGGATGATGTGCAGCAACAGGGCGTCGCGTCTGGGCAGGCCCACCAGTGCGCCGTGCGGCAGATCATCCGGCAGATAAGCGTCCAGGATCAGCGCGTGGCTGGCGGCGTAGTATGGGTCGCCGGAGCACAGCACGATCTCCACGCCGTGTGGTCCGGCGATGGCAGTTTGTTTCAGCAGACCTGCGCGTCGCAGGTTGCGCCGGCCGACCTCGAATAGCTCCCGCGTGCCCAACGCCCAGCCCCGCGCTTCGGATCGCGATATCGTGCGAACGGTGGTCGGCAGATCCAGCACGATCACCTCGATAGTGCCTTCGGGGCCGAGGCGATGAACGGTCTCGACGGATTGACTCAACAAATCAACCGGGTAGAGCCGGGAGCGCAGGCGTTCGCTGACTTTGTCGAAATCGCCCACATCCACCGTCAGGGCGTTCTGATCGTCGCTCACGGCGAAGATGCAATCGAAGTGCTCCGCGATCAGGCCCGGCCACCGTTCGACGGCGACCTGGGCGCACGCCTGAGCGACGTTTTGCAGGCCGAGCACGCTCGAATGGTCGGGCACACCGGCTTCGGGTCGCACCACGCCCTCGTCGGTCTTGACCTCGACCGGGATATGACGCTCGGCAAAGTAACGCTCGACCAGCGCGATGAAGATGCGAAACCCTTGTGCGTCCAGGTTGTGCGCCCAAAGCGGAGGGTCTTCATGTGCCGAGTCGGACATGCGAGCAAGTGTAGCATCACGCCCAGCCGGCAGCCAGCCACCGCCACGGGAAGGCGCACAGGGCAGATATAATCGGCTCGAACCCTGGAGAAATAAAGATGGAGGCGAAGGTCTACGCGCTGCCGTTATTCCCCTTGAACGCTGTGCTGTTCCCCGGACAGACGCTGCCGTTGCACATCTTCGAGCCCCGCTACCGGATCATGATCCGGCGCTGCATCGAAAACGACGAGCCCTTTGGCGTGGTGCTGGCCCGGGATGAAGAACCGGACGAACCGCATGACATCGGCACGGCGGCGCGCGTCACCGACGCCAAGCGCCTCTCCGACGGGAGGATGAACATCCTGACGCTAGGCGAGGAACGCTTCCGATTGCACGACTTTCGCGTCAGCGAACACGGCTATCTGATCGGCGATGTCGCCCCTTTCCCCTTCATCGAGGACACCATGCCTTCCGACCCGCTCGTGCAGTCGGTGACGCGGCAACTGGCGCGGTATTTGAAGCTGCTGGGCGAAGCCAACGGCCTCAGCTTCCGGTTCGATCAGTTCCCCACCCAGCCGGTGGAGGTGGCTGTGTTCACAGCCATCGCCCTGCGCCTGCCGCTGGAACAAAAGCAACTGCTGCTCGCCCAGGAACGGGTGACCGACCTGCTCACCCTCGAATCCGAGGTCCTGCGCGAGGAGTTGAAGATGATGAGCATCGTCGCCGCCGCCATTCGACCTCCGGAGGACGACCACATCTTTTCGAGGAATTGAACATGGTCAGCGACATGGGGGAAGCAGCTCGCGACGCGCTTCTCCCGTGAGCTGCACACCGAGACTACGAGACACTATGAAGATCGTGTTAGATGCTATGGGCGGCGACTTCGGCCCGGGGCCGAACGTCGAAGCCGCCGTGAGCGCCGCGCGCGAATTCGGCTGGGAGATCGTCCTGGTCGGCCGCCAGGAGATGATTCGCCCGCTACTCGTGCAGCACAACACCGCCAACCTCCACCTGCCCATCGTGCATGCCAGCGAAGTGATCGAGATGAGCGAGCATCCGGCGCAGGCGGTGAAGACGAAGAAGAACAGCTCGATGGTGGTGGGAATGCAGATGGTGCGCAACGGTGACGCCGACGCTTTCGTGACCATGGGCAACACCGGCGGTGCGCTAGCTGCCGCGCTGTTTCACCTGGGGCGCATCAAGGGCATCGCGCGCCCGGCCCTGTCCTCGGTCTTCCCGACGGCAAAGGGTTGGGTCCTGCTGCTGGACGTCGGCGCGAACGCCGATTGCAAGCCGGAGTACCTCGTCCAGTTCGGCCTGATGGGCAGCATCTACGCCGAACGTGTAATGGGCATCCGCAACCCGCGCGTGGCGATCATGTCCAACGGCGAGGAAGAGACCAAGGGCAACGAGCTGGTCCAGCAGGCTCACCAGCTTCTGAAGAAGGTGCCGATCAACTTCATCGGCAATGCCGAGGGGCGGGACCTGCCGGCCGGCAACGCCGACGTGTTCGTGACGGACGGCTTCACCGGCAACATCATCATCAAGCTGTCCGAAGGAATGGGCGACTTCATCAAAGGCATGCTGCGCGAGGAGATCATGCGCACGACCAAGAGCAAGATCGGCGGCCTGCTCATCAAGGACGCCCTGGAGCGCATCAGCAAGCGCACCAACTACGAGGAGATCGGCGGCGCGCCACTCCTGGGCGTGGATGGTGTTGTAATCATCGGCCACGGTCGCAGCAAGGCGCGCGCCATCCGCTCGGCGCTCATGCGCGCCGCCGAGGCCGTTGACCACGGCGTGGTGGACGCGATCGAGAAAGGGTTAGAAGCGCTGCCGAAAGTGGCAAACGCCGAAACGCGAGCGCCGGCCCATTAGAGGCGCCGCACCACATCATCACTTCCCAGCATCCGGAATCTGCGAGCTGACTATGGCACGACCGAAACGATTCTCCAGCTTGCGACGCGGCTTGAGCCGCTTCACCAATGCCAGCAAACGCGTGTTGAGGCGCGGTCGAAGCGACGCGGGTGAACCGCGACCCGTCGTACACATCCATTCCCCGAACACCAGCAAGCGACGTCGCGTCGTCATCACCGGCATCGGCGCAATCACCGTGCTCGGTCTGAACCTGATGGATACGTGGAACAATCTGGTGGCCGGCCGCAGCGGGATCGGGCCAATCACCCAGTTCGACCCCAGCAACCTGCCGGTGCGCATCGCCGGAGAGGTCAAGGGATTCGACCCGCTCAAGTACATAGACGCCAAGGAAGCCCGCCGCATGGCGCGCTGTTCACATTTTGCTGTGGCTGCTGCCCAGGAAGCGATCGAACAGTCGGGGCTGCGCATCGGCAAAGACGTCAAGCCCGATCGCGTGGGTATCGTAATGGGCACGGCGCTGGGCGGCTACGAGATGTCGGAGAACGGTTCGCGAGAGTACTATCAGTATGGCTACAAGCGCACCAACCCATTCGCCCTGCCGGCTGCCCTGCCCAACGCGCCTGGGCACCACATCAGCACGCAGTTCGGCCTGAAAGGCCCGCTCAGCACGGTGGTGGCAGCGTGTGCTTCGGGCACGCAGGCCATCGGCGACGGCGCCGAGATGATCCGCCTGGGCAAAGCCGATGCCGTCCTTGCCGGCGGCGTGGAAGCCGTGGTGATCGAGACGGCCATCGTCGCCTTCTCCAAGATGCGCGTGCTGAGCACGATGAACGAGCACCCCGAACTGGCGCAGCGGCCGTTCGACATCACGCGCGATGGCTTCGCCTACAGCGAGGGCTGCGCGGTGATGATGCTCGAGGACTACGAGCGAGCCAAAGCGCGCGGGGCGATGATCTATGCCGAGGTGCTGGGCATGGGCGTGTCGTCCGACGCCTACCACATCGCCATCCCCGACCCCTCGGCCGGCGGAGCGATCCGCGCCATGATGTGGGCGTTGCAGGATTCGGGCCTGGCCCCACATCACATCGACTACATCAATGCACACGGGTCGGCGACGCAGACCAACGACGCCCTCGAGACGGCTGCCATCAAGCACGTGTTCGGTGAACGCGCCTACGACATTCCGGTCACCAGCACCAAGTCCATGGTCGGCCACGCGATGGGTGCGGCCGGCGCGATCGAAGCGCTCAGCACCGTGATGACGATCAAGACTGGCATCATCCCGCCAACCATCAACCTGCACAACCCCGACCCGGCCTGTGATCTGGACTACGTCCCACACAAGGCGCGGCTCCAGGAGGTCAACCTGGCCATTTCCAACTCGTTCGGGCTGGGTGGGCAAAACGCGACGATCGCTTTCGGGAAGGCGTGACGCGCGCGACCGAGGCGCTGCGGAGGAAGAATGAAGGTCGTCGTTGACGAGAAGAAATACAAGCGCATGGCGCTGCTAGGTCGAGTGGCGCTATTCGGCTCGTTGGGCATTTTGCTGGCCGGCCTGCTGCTCACGTTGTTCGGCCCACAGCTTGGCCTGCTCCGCCCAGAGAACTCCAGCCTCTTCTTCATCCTCTACCTGGCCATCCTGCTGGTGGGGTTCACCGCGTCGCGCATCGGGTTCCACTACGGCAACCGCTACCTCGCGCCGACGCGGCCAGACATGGTCCTGCGCGAGAGCCTGAAAGGGCTGGACCGCAAATATGCCTTGATGCTGTTCTCACACCCTACCAACTACCTGTTGATCGAGCCAGGCGGCGTGACCGTCTTCGTAGTGCGCAACCAGGAGGGGAAGATCACTTACAAAGAGGGCAAGTGGAAGCGTCGCGAGAGCCTGCTGCGCTTTTGGTTCGGCCGCGACGAGCCGTTGGGCGATCCCACGGCCGACATCACCGACGAACTGAGCAAAGTCAACCAGGTGCTCACCGAGAAGCTCCCTACCCTGAGGATCCCGTTGCGCGGCATCATCGTCTTCAGCAACCCAAAGGCGGTGCTTGACGTCGAGCCGTCGCCGATCGCCGTGCTGCGGGCGGAGGACCTGAAGGACTACATCCGTGGCGCCGGCAAGCTGAAGGAGCTGCCCAACTCGCTACAGCGCAAGGTGCGCGAAGCACTCGGCGCGCCGGAACTCCCTCGGCCCGAAGGGGCATAGATAGCGGCGCGGCTATCTGGCCGCGCCCTGCGTGCATTCCGCTGCTACAGACGATGGGCGCGATTGTGCCAATGCAGCAACCCTGCCGCGCCCGCCGAGGTTGACGATGGCGATGCTGACCACGATCATGAGCGCGCCGGCAATCAGGCGCAGATCAACCACTTCGCCCAGGAAGATCACCCCCAGCATCAGCCCGACCGCCGGGATGACGTAGGTGATCATGGAGGTGCGCGCCGCGCCAAGCGTCGCCACCAACGAGTAGAAGATCAGGTAGGCGCAGAAGGTGTTGACCAGGCCCAGCACCAGGATCGCGCCGAGGCCGCGCGGCTCGAGTTGCAACAGGTCGGCCGGCGGCGGCCCGCCGGACAACGGGGCGAGGTGGGTAAGCGCACCGGTGACGACGGCCGCTACAGTCATCGCCCCGGCTGCGACCACGATCGGCTCCAACCGGTTTTGGATGGCCCTGCGGCTGAATGTGCCACCAATGGCATAGCACAGCGACGCCGCGACGATCGCCATCTGACCGAGCAGGTACGACATCCCGTCACTACCGCCGTGTTGCGATGCGCTCTCGCTGCGGCCGGCCAATACGACGACGCCGACGAAGCCGACGATCAACCCGACAGCCTTGCGCAAGGTGATGCGCTCGTCGGCAAAAGCAAAGTGCGCGATCACCATCGTAAACAGCGCGGCGGTGCCCTGGAGCACGCTGGCGAGCCCACTTTCGATGTGCACCTCGCCCCAGGTGATGAGCGCAAACGGGAACACGGTGTTGACGATGCCGAGGAACAGCAAGTCGGCGATACCGCGCCGGTCCGCCGGCAGCCGCTTGCCGCGCAACAGGACGACGAGGTTCAGGCCGACGGCAGCGATGGCCGTGCGGACGAACACCAGTTGAAAAGGCGGCACGTGCTGCACGCCGATGCGGATGAAGAGGAAGGAGGAACCCCAGATCAACGCGAGGACGCCGAAGCCCAACCAGGCCTGTTTATGAGTCATGGAATGACCACAAGTGTAACCGCAGCGAATGCCCCCGACCGATCTACAATGCGAGCGTGCAACGCGCTGAACAGACCACCCTGCGCGCCTTCCTCGCACTCGACTTCGACGACGACGCATTGGGCGTGTTGTCCACCTACCTGCGCCAACTGCGCGCGTCGCCCTGGGCCAACGACGTCCGCTGGGTAAGCCCGGACAACCTGCATCTCACGCTGCGCTTCCTGGGCGACATCACGCCGGCACAGGTGACGGGCTATGCCAGTGCGCTGCGCAAGGGGCTGGCCCACATTGCGAACCTCTCGTCGCTGACGCTCGTGGTATCGCCGCCGCGCCTCTTTCCCCGGCCGTCGCGCCCCCGCCTGATTGCCTGTCTGATCGAGTCCAATCCCACGCTGGCCGAACTGGCAGCGCTGGCCGAGCGGTGCGCGATCGGCATCGGCCTGGCTCCCGAGCGACGACCCTTCAACGGCCACATCACGCTTGGCCGGCTGCGTGATTCCTTCCCCCGTGACGCTGCTCTGCCCGAACGCGGTAGCGCAGCGCACTTCCACCCCGGTGCGATCACCCTCTACCGAAGCGATCTGAACCCGCAGGGAGCGGTTTACACGGCGCTTCATACCTTCTCCCTGACCTCTCAGCTTTGACTGGTATCTTGCCGGGCAACGGCACATATAATCCGAGGACAGATGCTCACTGATCTGGGTCACCTCTCCGTTATCTTCGCGTTCGTCGCCTGCCTGTATGCCGCCATCGTGTCGCCGCTAGGCGCGCATTGGAACGATGCCCGGCTGGTGCAGAGCGGCCGCATCGCCGCGCTGATGACTTTCCCGCTGGTGTTGATCGGTTGCCTGGGATTGTGGTATGCGCTGCTGACGCACGACTTCGGCGTGAAGTACGTCGCCAGCGTATCCAGCCTGGCGACGCCGGTCTTCTTCCGCATCACGGCGCTGTGGGGCTCGCAGGATGGCTCGATCTTGTTCTGGTGCCTGATCATGTCGGCCTTCGTCGCTGCGGCGATGGCGCGGGACTGGGACGCCGCAAACGACAGATCGTTGCTGCCCTACGTGACGATGACCATGGCGCTGGTGCTCGGCTTCTTCCTCTTCCTGCAGCTCTTCCTCACCAACGCCTTCCTGCGTTACGACTTCCCACCGCAGGACGGACGCGGCTTGAATCCGCTGCTGCGCCACCCCGGGATGATCATCCACCCGCCGATGCTCTACGCCGGCTACACCGGCCTGCTGGTGCCGTTTGCGTTCTGCGTCGCCTCGCTGATCACGCGTCGGAGCGACGACCTGTGGCTGCGCTCGTCGCGCCGGTGGACGCTGGTTGGTTGGGCCTTCCTCACCGCCGGCCTGCTGCTCGGCGGACGCTGGGCCCATGACGTGCTGGGCTGGGGTGGCTATTGGGGCTGGGATCCGTCGGAGAACAAGCCGTTGATCACCTGGCTGATCGCCACGCCGTTCCTGCATTCGGCGATGATCCAGGAGAAACGGGGCATGTTCAAGAACTGGAACGTGTTCTTGATGATGCTGACTTTCGCTTCGATGTTCTTCGGCACGGCGTTCATCCGCAGCGGCCTGCTCACCAGCGTGCACACCTTTGCCGCCAGCGACATCGGCCCCTACTTCATGGGGGCGATGATCGTCATCCTGGTCGCCTGTGCCGCGCTCTGGCTGACGCGCCTGGACGTGTTGCGCAGCGAGAACAAACTGGACTCGGCCTTCTCGCGCGAGGGCATCTTCCTGATCCAAAATGTGCTGTTCCTGAGCGCGGCGTTCACGGTCTTCATCGGCACGATCTTCCCGATTCTGAGCGAGGCTGTCAGCGGCACCAAGATCACCGTTGGCCCACCGTTCTTCGACCAAACCGTCGGGCCCCAATTGGCCGCGCTGGTGGCGCTGATGGGCGTGGCCCCGCTGCTGGCGTGGGGCAAGTCGAGCGGTGCTGCGGTGGGCCGGCAGATGATCGTGCCGCTGCTGTTCGCCCTCGCGGTCATGGCTGCGCTCTTCGCCACCGGCGCCAACCAACTCGTGCCGCTGCTCTTGTTCGGCCTGTGCGCATACACCTTGGCGCAGACGGCCATGGAGTATGTTCGCGGCGTGCGAGCGCGCATGCATAGCCTGGGCGAACCGGCGCCGCTGGCGCTGGCCCGGCTGGCGCAGAAGAACCAGCGCCGTTACGGCGGCTACCTGGTACACGTCGGCGTGGTGCTGATGGCCATCGGGGTGATCGGCAAGGGGTTCTACGGCTACGACACGATCACCACGCCGGCGGTGAAGCTGAACGAAAGCTTCACCGTGGGCGGCTACACCTTCACCTACCGCGGCATTCGCCCCGTGCCCTGCGAATTCAACGACTGTCAGACCACCCAGGCCATGCTGTTGATCTCATCGGCCGAGGATGGCAGGGTCCTGGGCGCGGCCTTCCCCTATCGCGACCATTACCCGATTCAGCAGCACACGGCCACCATTCCCGACATCAGCGGCACATTCAACACCGAGGTTTACGTGCTGCTGGCCGGCTGGGAGGATGGCGGGGCGACGGCTTCGTTCCAGGTCTTCATCAACCCATTGATCAACTGGATCTGGGTCGGCGGGATCGTCATGATGCTCGGGTTCTTCGTGTGTTTTTGGAAGATGCCGGAGCGCGAGCCAGCTCCCGCGCGCGCAGCAGTGCAGCGCGCGGCCAGGGCAGGAGCCCCAGCGAGATGATGAACGCATCACGTGTTGCACACAGCGCATCACGCCTCGCGTTGTGCGCGTTGTTCGTTGCCTTCGTCGTCCTGGTGAGCACGGCGCGGTCGGCCACCGGACAGGTGCCGGCACCGGACGAGGAGACATATCGCATCGCCAAACAACTGAACTGTCCGACCTGTGCCGGGCGCAATCTGGCCGATTGCCCCACCGAGACCTGCGCGCAATGGAAGGCCGAGATCAAGGCACAACTGGATGCCGGCAAGAGCGCGCAGGAAGTGCTGGACTACTTCCAGGCGCGCTTTGGCCCCACGGTGCTGCAAGAGCCGCCCAAGAGCGGCGTCACCGCGCCGCTGTGGGCTGCGCCGGTGGGTGCGGCGCTTGTATTTCTGATCGGCGCCGGCGTGGTGATGTGGCGCACGTCGCGCCACAGCGCGCTGGCTGCGACTCCCGCTTCACCCATCGAAAGCACCGATCCTTTCGTCGCAGCCCTGGAGGAGGAAGTGAAGCGGTCGGAGTGACGTTCGAGTAGTCATGAAGAGCAAACCGTTGATCGTCGCCGGCGCACTGGCAGCCATCGCCGTGATTGCCGGCATATTCGTAATCGCCCTGAACCTGGTATCGCAGCAAGGCGCACGCCCGGCGCCCGGCTCGCCCGCGCCGGACTTTACGCTGACCCTGTTCCCGGGCTACCGCGCCGGGCTGCCCGAACAGATCAGGCTAAGCGACCTGCGCGGCAAGGTGGTGGTGATGAACTTCTGGGCATCCTGGTGTGTGGAGTGCTACAAGGAAGCCGAGGCACTGGAGATGACCTATCGCAGGTACAAGGACCGCGGCGTGATCTTCCTCGGCATAGACTACCTCGACACCGAAGCGCCTGCGCTGGCGTACCTGCAACAGTATGACATCACCTACCCCAACGGCATTGACGTGCAGCAGCAAATTGCCCGGGCCTATCGCATCACCGGCGTGCCGGAGACGTTCTTCATAGACAGGAACGGCATCGTCCGCGAGGTGATCATCGCACCCCTCACCGAAGCACAGCTCAGCGCGAAGATCGAGAAGCTCCTCGCTGAATAGATCCGGGATGCGTCACCGACAGCCTCCAGGTTACAACCTACAATCCTGATGCCCCTCGGAACCCTCCTCCTCGGACTCGCTTTGTTGATCATCATCGTCGTGGTCGTGGCGCTGCCGCTGCTCGATCGCAAGACGCCAGCCATCCAGCCACCCGATCGGCGCGAGGCGCTCGAACAAGCGCGCCGGGCGACGATCAGCGCAATCCGCGAGTTGGACTTCGACTACCGCACGGGCAAGATCAGCGCGGAAGATTACAAACGCCTGCGCGAAGCCCAGGTGGCTCGCGGCGCACAGATCCTGCGCGAGCTCGACGCGCTGAGCAATGAAGAAGCCGGGCACGACACCGACGCAGAGATCGAAGCGCAGGTGGCCCACTTTCGTACGGTCGCCCGGGTAGATGGGCACCGGCGCGCCGAACCGGCCGACCGGGTGATTTGCCCGAGCTGTGGCCATGCAGCCGGCGCCAAAGACAGGTTCTGCCCGCAATGTGGGCAACGCCTCGACGCACAAACATCGCAGGCTGGAGCGGTTGCTGGAGCGGATTGAGGGGCATCTTCACCTGAGGATATGAACTCGAAGATATTGCGATCGGTCTTGCTGTGGGCGGGGGCAGCCCTGGCACTGATCGGGTGCACCATGACCGGCCGCCCCACCCTGCCGGTCGAGGTCCTGCTCACGCCGGCGGCCATGCCGACACCCTTCCCCGACGGCGAAAGAGCGCCGCTGCAACCGCCAGACGTCACCGCCGGCGCGGCGATCTACGACGAGAAGTGTGCAGCCTGCCACGGCATAGCGGGCGAGGGAGACGGCCCTCGCGCCGCACAAATCCGGGCGCAGGGCAAAGTCGTCGCCAGCCTGACCAGCCCGGCGCGCGCACGCGCCGCTCGACCGCGTGACTGGCACGACGTCATCACCAACGGTCGCATCCAGAACCTGATGCCGCCCTTCAGCGGTTCGTTGAACGCCCAGCAACGCTGGGACGTGCAAGCCTACCTGTGGGCGCTGGGCACGACGCCCGAAACCATTGCGGCCGGCCAACAGTTGTATGGGGCGCAGTGCGCCTCGTGTCACGGCGCAAACGGCGAGCTCCCCCTGGGCGAAGCCAGGCGCACCCTCAGCGACTTGAACTTCATGGCCGAACACTCGCTGCTCGACATCTCGAGCCTAATGCTGCGCGGCGATCCTCACGCAGGGATCGCGCTGAGCGAGGTGCAACGCTTCCAGGTCGCCGACTTCGTTCGCACGCTGAGCTATCGCTACGCCGATCCGGTCACGATTCGGGCCGCTGCCATGACCGGCGACGGCGTGCTCAACCTGCGCGCCATCAATGGCACGCCGAACGGCCCGGCGATCCGCAATTTGCCGGTGACGCTGCGCGTCTACGATACATCGGGTGAAGTGTTATCGCGCACTGCTACCCTGGACGACGCGGGGTTCGTCTCTTTCGACAACCTGCCCACGCGGCCAGACTATTTCTACCAGGCCGAACTGGATTACGGCGGAGGGCGCTTCTACGCCGCACCGGCGCAGTTTCCCGTCACCGGCACGCAGCTCATCAGCGACATCCTGCCGGTGTTCGAGACCACGACCGACGCCGGCGCAATCAGTATCAGCGAGATGCACGTATTCCTTCAGGATATGAACGAGGATACGGTGACGATCGTCGAGTACTACCTGTTCGACAACGCTAGCGACCGCGCTTACATCGGTGACGAAGGGCCAGAGGGACGACGGCGCACGCTCAGGATCAGCGTCCCTGAGGATGCGCGTAACCTGCGCTTCGACGGGTTGGGGCTGGGCCGCCGATTCTTCCAGGATGGCGATGTGATCTACGACAGCGACATCGTCGTGCCCGGCCAGCGCGCCGCCCAGGTGGTGATGCTCTACGAACTGCCCTATCGCGACAGCCGTGCCTTCGACCGACCGATGTTCTATCCCGTGCGACGCTCGGACGTGATCGTGCCGGAGGTGACCGGCCCGGGCACGCCGTTCACCGTGACCGGCGGCTTGATCAACCAGGGACCGCAGCAAACATCGAGCGGCAATCTATATGTGTTCGTGAACGAGCGCGCGCTGGCGGCAGGGGAGTCGTTCAAGTTCGAACTGCGCGGCCGGCCCCTCGGCGCGCCGGTGCCCGGCTCGGACCCTCGCGCCATCGGTTTCGGCCTGATCGCGTTTGGGTTGGCGATCGGCCTGGCCTACTTCGTCGTGCATCGTGCGCGCGCCAACCAGATGGCACTGGCCGGCGCACCCCGACGCCGCAAGATCCTGGTGCGTCAGATCGCCGACCTGGACGACAAATTCGCGCTGGGCGAGGTGGACGAAGAGACCTACCGGAAACAGCGTGAGCGACTGAAGCGCGAGCTGGTCGAGATATGGGAGTGAGCGCTCAGCGCGGTTGCAGCGTCGCCAGATATTTCTCTTTGTTCGCGCTGCGCGCCACCTTGCCGCTGCTGGTCTTGATCAGCCAACGCGCATCTACCAACACGACCTGGCGCACCGCCACGTCGGAGTTGCGCGTGACGTGCTGACGGATGGCCTCGGCCACGCGCTCGCGCTCTGCTTCGTCATCGCTCTCGGCCTCTGCCACGATCACGACGTCTTCGGTGCCGGCTTCCTCGTTGAAGACGCCGAACGCCGCCACGCGACCAGCGCGCACGCCGGCCACTTCGCTCACCAGTTGCTCCAAATCCTGGGGATACACGTTCTTCCCACCGACGATGATCAGGTCCTTCTTGCGGCCGGTGACGTATACCTCGCCTTCGCGCACATAGCCTAGATCGCCGGTGAGGTAGAAGCCATCGAAGAACGCCCTTTCGGTCGCGTCCGGCCGATGGTAATACTCGCTCAGCATGCAATCGCTTTGCAGGGCAATCTCGCCGATGGCGCCCTCGGGCAGATCGCGACGATCTTCGCTCAGAATGCGAAGGCGCACGTTGGGCAGCGGCCGGCCCGACGAAACCTGCCCGGCGTTGCCGATGCCACCGCCTTCGTTGCGTGCGATTGGCTCGCCGATGGCGCTCTGCGTGACAGCGAAGGTGTTCTCGGCCATGGCATAGCACGTGGCGAGCGCGTTCTGCCGCAGCCCGTAGCGCTCGAATTTTTGCAGGAAGATGCGATGACTGGCGTGATACACCGGCTCGGAGCAGTTGATGACGGCCCGCAAGCTGGACAGGTCCACCCCCTCCAGGTCGCGCTCGCGGATGCGCGTGGCGCAAAAGTTATAGGCAAAATTAGGCAGCCAGGTGAGCGTGCCGCGATACCGGGTGATGGCTTGCATCAACCTGACCGGCGCGCGCACCCAGTCGAACGGCGACATCAGCACCAGCGGCACTCGTCGCAGCACCGGCATCACGAACGAGGCGATCAGCCCCATGTCGTGATACAGCGGCAGCCAGCTCACGATGGTGTCGCTTTCGCTCAGCGCGATGGCCGGCGCGTAGGCATCGAGCTGGTTGAATATAGCGCGGTGCGACAAGGCGACGCCCTTCTGCAGACCGGTGCTGCCGGACGAGTGCTGGAGCAGCACGATGTCGTCTGCGCTGCGCTTCATTCCACCCAGCGACGCGAAGTCCGGCTCGGCCGGCGCGACCTCACGCACCACGATGGGCGCGACACCGGCGATGCCAGATACCTGAATCGCACGCTCGACTTCGGATGCGAATTCAGGATAGGTGACGATCGCGCGCGGCCGCGTCACCTGAACGAGCGCAGCAAGGTCTTTGCGATAACGGTCCGGCAGCAACTTCTCGGTCAGAGGTGGCAGGATCGCCGGCACCGCGCCATGCAGCACAGCGCCCCAGAACGCATAGACCAACGGCTCCCCATGTTGCAGGATGATCACCACCACGTCGCCCGGGCCAATGCCGTGCCGGGCCAACACTTGGGCAAAGCCAGCCGCGCCACGCAGCAAGGCGCCGTAGGTGAGCGTAAGGTCATTACGCCCGGCAAACTGCAGATGGATGGCCGGGTGGTCGGAGTGATCCGTGTAGGCGCGCGCCAGCTCCGTCGAGAATGTCGGCATAGGATTCATTGACGCGATCGAATCAACGCGACGAGCTGATCGAGCGTGTCGAAGGTTTGAGCGTTGAGCTCACTGTCGTCAATCCGCACGCCGAACTTTTCTTCGACGAACAGGCCAAGGTCAACCAGGTGGAACGAATCAATCAGGCCACTGGAGATCAACGGCTCGTCGCCTTTCAAAACCCGCTTCGGTTGCTTCAGAATTTGTGACGCAATGTAGGTTGACAGGGTATTTATGATGTCATTGTTCATGGTTCAATTATCGCGACCATCGCAGCTACACGATGGCAGCCACTCTATTGCAGACCGATCAGGCGCCCAAAGAACGTCAACGATGTCTCGACATTCGAGAGAGCGAACCAAACCCAGCCAAGCGCGACGAAGTGGAAAGTCAGCGCTACACCGACGACGTGAAACGCACGTT
>FWWM01004054.1_pt1 | contig 34910 bp, 24 predicted proteins | sample 2228351 | NCBI WGS metagenome assembly FWWM01 (sample SAMEA103939774, study PRJEB20133) | metagenome
ATTTTTTTTTTTTTTTTTTATTTTTTTTTTTTTTTTTTTTTTTTTTTTTTTTTTTTTTTTTTTTTTTTTTTATTTTTTTCTTTTTTTTTTTTTTATCTTTATTCTTTTTGTGTTTGTTTTTTTGTTTATTTTATTTTTTCTTTTATATTATTTTTTTATGTTTTGTTTATAGGATAACAAAAAAATATGTAGAATAATAATAAGAGAAAAATAAAATAAAGATGATAATAAGAATGTAATTACCGCTAAGTGGAAGCGGAATATAAATATCCACAAGTAAAAAATAAAGAGGAAATATGGTTGCAACTATAAAAGATTTATTAGAAAATGGTTGTCATTTTGGACACCCTACTAAGAAATGGCACCCTAATATGAAAAAGTTTATATTTACTAAACGTGGGGGAATATATATAATTGACTTAGCTAAAACCTTAAATCAATTACAAAAAGCATATAACTATTTAAAAGAGCAAGCTGCTAATGGAGCAGAATTCCTAATAGTAGGTACTAAAAGACATACCAGAGATATCATTAGAAATGAGGCTAAAAGAGCTAATATTCATTATATAGTTGAGCGTTGGATTGGTGGCCTATTTACTAATTTCAGTATAATTAGAAGTAGAATAGATTATATGCTACAACTCGAAAAAATGGCAAATGAAGGAATCCTAGAACAATTACCTAAAAAAACCGCTAAAAAATACTACAAAGAACTCCAATACTTACAAACCCAATATGAAGGACTTAGAAATATGTATAAAATCCCCGATGTTTTGATAGTAGTAGATGTAAGAAGAGAAGATATTGCAATAGCAGAAGCTAATAAAATGGGGATCCCTATATTGGGGATAGTAGATACAGACGGGAACCCCGATATAGTTAGCTTACCTATCCCAGCTAATGATGATGCACTAAAATCTGTCCAATTTTTAACAGCTAAAATAGCAGACGCTATATTTGAAGGTAAAAACGCTTACCAAAGTACTGTCGCCGTATAATATATAAAAATTAAATAATATTTAATACCTAAAATAATGTAATTTTAAAAAAAAACTTTATTTTTATTAAAAAAACGTTTTTTATTAAGGTTTTTTATATCATATGGATGATAGGATATTCTGGATAAGTCTTATTATCTCAGTTGTTAGTGGCTTAATAATTGGTATAATTGTGGGATTATTTTTGCCATTAACTGCAGGAGTTTTTATAACTGCTCTTATCGGAGCTTTCTTAGGAATGATAATAGGCATTATTATCGGCACTATTTTGAAATTAAAAAATTCCCAATCTAAAAAAGATAAATATAAATTATAAATTAAATTATAACAAATTTATAAAAATTTAAATTAAAAGGTTTATTTTTTATGACTTTGGTAAATAAGAAAATAACTGATAGCTATAGCGGAAAAGATATAAAGGTATTAAAAGGGCTGGAGGCTGTAAGACAGCGCCCAGCTATGTATATAGGATCCACTGATAAAAAAGGATTACATCATCTAATAAATGAAGTAGTAGATAATAGCATAGATGAAGCGGTAGCTGGATATTGCAATTATATCAAAGTAATTATTACAAAAAACGGGGAATGTATAGTAGAAGACAACGGAAGAGGAATCCCTGTTGATATTGTTGAATCCGAGGGGAAACCAGCTTTAGAAGTAGTTCTTACTACTCTCCATTCTGGTGCTAAATTCTCTAATAAAGTTTATAAAATATCTGGCGGATTACACGGGGTAGGAGTATCTGTTGTTAATGCCTTATCTTCTTATTTGAAAGCAGAAGTTCATAGAAATGGCTATATCTATTATCAAGAATATGTAAAAGGAAACCCAATTAATCCTGTTACTAAAAAAGGAAAAACTAATAAAACAGGAACTATAATAACCTTTAAACCAGACCCAGAAATATTTAAAACTACTGAATTCGATGATGAATATATATTAGAAAGACTAGAAGAATTAGCTTTCCTTAATCCATTTATTACCATAGAGTTTATTGATGAAAGAAAAAATATAAAAAAAATAATAAATTACCCCGGCGGTCTAATAGATTTCGTTAAAACTATACTGCAACATAATAACTTAAATGAATTATATGAAATAGTTTATATAAAATCCAGTAACCAAGATTTAATTCTTGAAGCTTCTTTTGTACATACTGATTCTGAGATAGAATTAATAAAATCATTTGCAAATAATATTAACACAGTAGATGGTGGGGTTCATGTTAGTGCGTTTAGGCAAGCTTTTACTAAAGCTGTTAATAATTATTTACCCTATTTTTTAGAAAAACTAAAAGAAAAAGATATAAACTTATCTGGGGATGATATTAGGAATTCAATGGTATATGTTATTTCAGTAAAAGTACCTAACCCACAATTCGAAGGCCAAACCAAGGCAAAATTAGTTAATACTGAAATAAAATCTGTCTTAGAGAATCTAATTTATAATGAAATAAAGAAAGTATTTGATACTAAACCTGAAGTAATAGAAAAAATTATAAATAAAGCTATAATAAGTTATAAAGCGCGCTTAGCAGCTAAAAGAGCTAAACAGATAGTTTTAACTAAAACTAAAACAGAGTTATTATATACTGTTGCGGGCAAATTAGCTGATTGTATATCCAAAGAATTTGAAAAAAGGGAATTATTTATAGTAGAAGGAGATAGTGCAGGGGGATCTGCTAAAGCTGGCAGAGATAGAAATACCCAAGCAGTGCTGCCATTAAAAGGTAAAATTATAAACGTAGAAAAATCTAATATAGACAAAATATTACAGAATAATGAAATAAGGAGTATAATAGCTGCTTTGGGTTGTGGGATTGATTATGAAGATAAACATTTGGATATTTCTAAACTAAGATATTCTAAAATAATAATAGCAACAGATGCTGATATTGACGGTTACCATATCAGAACACTCTTATTAGCTTTTTTCTTTAAATATATGAAGCAATTAATATATAAAGGGCATATTTATTTAGCTCAACCCCCGCTATTTAGAATCATGACTAATAATCAATCTTTTTATGTATATAACGATAAAGAATTAAATAAAGTTATAAAAAATTTAAAAGAAAATAGTTATAAAATCCAGAGATTTAAAGGGTTAGGTGAAATGAACCCTAATCAGCTCTGGGAAACTGTTATGAATCCAAAAACTAGAATATTAAAGAAAGTATCTTTATTAGATGCTGAAAAAGCTCATAATATCATTAATATACTTATGGGAATTGAAGTAGAAAATAGAAAGAAAATTATTCTGGAAAACGCTAATCAATTCTCTATTGAAGAACTTGATTTATAAAAAATCTTATTTAATCTTTTAATTAATTTAAATTAATGATAAATAAAGTAGTAAATAAAGTAAGTAGTGAATTTTATAGTGAGAAATTCTATAATTTAATCCAAGAAATAAAGGATGTTTTTCAAGCAGATGAAGTTTATATTCTGGAATTTGATGATTTCAGTATTACCTGTGTTATCCATTTAGGATTAGATTCTAATTGTGTTAGTTATCATAAATATATTTCAGATAGCATAGAGAGAGTAGCTTTTGAAGAAAATATCCCAATAGTTATTTGGGATTCTACTAAGGATCCTAGAATCTTATCTACCCCGTTTTCTATGGAATATTATACTCTATTAGCTATGCCTATTTCTTTTAAAGACAAAACCTTAGGTACTATTACTATTAAAAGAAAAAAAGAAATAAATAACAATGATATTAATTTGTTAAAAAAATATATAGATAAATTGGTGTTATTATTAAATGAATTTGATGATAAAAATCAAACAAAGAATATTTATAATATAATTTCTCAGTTTTTTATTAATTTTAAAGAGTACAGTAATTATGATATTGTTAATTTTATAGAATTAATAAAAGAAGTATTCGCTAAAAATGGGTATGAATTAACAGATTTATCTATTTTATCTCAAAGCGGAAAATATTATGGGAATTTACCTTGTTATATAGATAATTGGAATAATTTAAGTAAAGTTTGCCCAGCCTTTTATAAGGATTCTCCTTATAGTAGTACTTTGTGTAAGCACGCTAAAATTAGAAACTACTACTGTAAATTAATGAAACTTAAAAAAAATAATATCATTTTCTCCTTTGTAGATTATAATAATAAGTATAATAATATTTCATTTTTATTAGAAAGAATATTAGAGCTTTACGAACTCTATAAAAATCAAGTATCTTTTGTAATTTATTCCAAATTCTTTGAAATTATATCTAATCTACTAAATAAAGAATATATTACTTTAGATAATGTATTTAATAATTTTGCGGAATTATTTTTTGAATTGTATAATTCTTCTGCTATTGTTTTTAAAACTATAGATCTTGATAAAAATGAAATTCTTTCTGAGTATGTTATTATTAATCCGAACTTTTCTATCTATTCTAATTTGATACATAATTTCCAAAATTTATCTAAAGAATACTTTTATAATAAAAATCTTAAATTAGATAAAAATTGGTTTAATAGTTTTAGTAGTACTTTTTCAATTACTTTTAAAAATAAAAATTTTCTTTATTTATTAGACGTGATTTTTATAAATAGAAATGTTAAGATAATAATAGAGGAGATTTTTAAACTAAAACACGTCTTAGCATCTATTATATTTATTGTGGATTATCTTAATTCTATCTATACTGAAATTAATAACCTAAAATTGGAAACAAAAAATTTGTACTTAACTAAAAAGAAATTAGAAGATAATCTAAGGAATTATGAAAACAAAATAATGGATTTAGAATTGAAGATTGTTTTTGAATTATTTGTTGAAAAAGTTTTAAAGGATATTGATGAATGTAATAATTATAACGAATTAGAGCAAAAATTAGTAAAGATTTTAGAAGAATTAGATAATATAACAGATTTTAAAATAAATTCTGCTTTGATTATTATCTGGAATAAAGTACTTCAAAGACTAGATAAATTAATTACTTTTAATATATCTGAGCATTCTAAAAGTCATATCACTGAAATAATTGATAAAATCTCAGATAGTGATAACTTTATAAAATATTTTGAAATCTTTAGTGAATTTAAATTAATAAAATCTAACTCAAATGAATTTTATTTTATAAAAGACTTAGTTAAAGGTAGAGTTAATACTATTATTAATATTCCTATTTATTTTAATAACGAAGTCTTAGGTACTATTTTAATAAATTCTATTAACAAAATAGAAGAACTCAATAGTAGCGAACTAAATATTTTAAAAATATTAGCAAGTGAAATAGCCAAATTCATTTACCGATTTAAAAATGAGAAATCCTTAGTTAAATTTAGAAATGTCCAAGGAGTTATTATTGAGTTATTTAATTATATCTCTAAATTCGAAAAGAAATTAAATATATTTGAAGATATTTATTCATTCTTAGATTTAATTTTTAAGAATACTGGATTTAGATATAGTTTTATTTATTATAGTTATAAACGTGATAATTCTAATGTATATTTTAAATTGAATCAAAATTTACTAGAAAATTCTTCTGTTTTTAACTTAATTGATAATTTCTCTTTATCTCTTAGAGATTTAGAAAAATTAGCTGATAAAAGTAATATTATAATCCAAAGGAAAGATATCCATAAATTATCTGATGATTCTTTATCTTTATTTATAAAGAAAATATTTTATGATAACCACGAAATCCAAAATATCCTTATTCTTCCTATAAGTAGCTATGCACTCTTTAATAGCCATTATGAATATAAATATGTTTTTATTGTATCCTTATCTAAGGATATAACAATCTTAGATACTGATATCTTACATTTTGTTTACAGAATACCATCTATAATTTATAATAATACTTTTTTAAGATATATTAATGTTAGAGATAAAGAGATTCTTCAGGAAATGTTTGAAATAATGAAAGAAGGAATTATAGCATTTGATTTAGAAAAAAATATCATTTTAATTAATAAAAGCGCTCTTGAAATATTAGGATTTAATATAAATGATTATACTCAAATAAACTATAAATACAAAATTGATGATTTAATTTTAGACAGAAATTCTGCTCTTTATTTCGATTTAAATCAAATAGATAAAATACTCTATAATTACCTTAATCCTAATAATAAAAATTTATCTGATAACATAATAAATAAGGAAACTTCCTATGAGATAGGTAATAATTTTAAATATCTTGAATATTTTATTTCTTACATAACTATAGAAGAAAGCGATATTATAGGATACCTTTTAGTTATTAGAGATATAACTGAAAAAAAAGAAATAGAAAAAGAAAAAGACGATTTTATTGCATCTATTTCTCATGATATTAAAACACCCTTAACTACTATGAAAGGATATATAACTGCTTTGCTTAGATATTCTGATAAAATAGCTGATGAGCAACGTGATTCTTATCTTAGAGTTATTAATTCTGAAATAGATAGAATTAATAGGATGCTTAATAACTTAATGGATCTAAGAAGATTAGAAGGTAATGTTCTTAAAGTTAATCTATCTAAATTTGATTTAATTAAAGTTATTAAAAAAGTAGTTAATATTTTTGAACTAAGTTATGTTAGGTATGAATTTGAATTAATTTCTGATGAAGAAAGTGTCATAGTTAATGCTGATAAAGATAAAATTGAACAAGTTTTACATAATCTATTATCAAACGCTGTAAAGTATTCCCCTACTGGTGGAAAAATTACCATTTCTGTTAAAAAAACTAAAAAGGAAGTTATTGTGGGGATTTCTGACCAAGGGATGGGGATCCCTGAAGAAGAAATTTCCAAAATCTTTGATAAATATTATAGAACTACTGAGGCTACTAAACATAAAAAAATATCCGGTAAAGGCTTAGGACTATATATAACAAAAAAATTAATAGAATTACATAATGGAAAAATCTGGGTCGAAAGTGAATTAAATAAAGGATCTACCTTCTTCTTCTCTTTGAAACTATGATTATTTCTTTATCCCAACTAAAATTCTCTAACGCTAATATTAATCATAATTTTAATAAAATTATTCAAAATCTCGAAAAATTTTATCAATCTGATATTATAATTTTTCCTGAGCTATTTTTGATAGGGTATTTACCAGCTGACTTGTTATTCCAATATAAACACACCGTTAATTTGAAAATAAATGAACTAAAAAGTATCATAAAGAAAAAAAAACTAACTGACAAAATCTTTATCCTTGGAGCACCATTATATAAAGATAATAAAATCTATAACTCCGCTTTCATTTTCTTTAATAACAAAATTTATAATTATAACAAGATTTTTTTACCTAATTATGGAGTATTTGATGAAAAAAGATATTTTCATCAAGGTGATAATTTTATTATTATTAAAGTTTGTAATCAAAAAAGACTAAATAAATTTAAACTAAAAGATTTTAATATAGCTGTTTTAATATGTGAAGATATTTGGGATGATTTTTCTCCCGTATATTTTCTTAAATATAAATATAATATTTTAGTTTTTATAGTTATAAACGCTTCGCCTTTTGAAATTGATAAACAAAGTAAAAGATTAAATATCCTTAAAACTAAAGCTAACCAAACTAATTCGTTTTTTATTTATGTAAATAACTTAGGGCTATTTGATGATGTGATATTTGATGGGAACTCCCTTGTTATTGATAATAAAGGAAATATAATAAATAATTTAACCCCCTTTAAAGAAGAAATCTTTCATTTCGATTTATCTTATTACCTTATTAATTCAAACCATAATTATAATAAGTTTAGCCAATCTGATCTGAAAAAAATCTTTAAAAATAAAACCAAAGATTACTTAAATTTTTATAAAAATTTTACTACAAAATTTGTTGACTTTGAAATTAAAATAGATTCTAATAAGTTAAAAATTAAAATAAATAACGACTACAGCATAAATAATAGTATGAAAAATAGTCCTAATGATGGTAATTATTTTAATAGTAATCATTTAGAAGATGAAAAATATGAAATCATATATAATGCATTAGTTTTTTCAATAAGGGAGTATTTTAGTAATAGTGGTTTTAATAAGGCAGTTATAGGACTTAGCGGAGGAATTGATTCTGCTGTTTGTCTAGTTTTAGCTAAAAAAGCTATTGATAATGTAATCCCTATTATAATGCCTACTAAATTTAATAAACAATCATCTATAAATGATGCTATTAAGCTTTGTAATAACTTAAATATAAATTACTTTATAATTAATATTAACGATTTTTATTTTAATTTAAGAAATATTTTATTAAAAGGCTTTAATTTTAGTGATGATTTTGATTTAGCTGATGAAAATTTACAAGCAAGAATTAGAGCTATCATTTTAATGTATTATGCTAATAAAAATAATGCTCTGGTTATTGCTACTTCTAATAAAAGTGAAGTTAGCATGGGATATTTTACATTATATGGAGATTCGATTGGTTCTATTGCTCCTTTGAAAGATTTATATAAATTCCAAGTATATGGATTAGCTAATTATATTAATAAAAAATATGATAATATTATTCCTATTGAAATAATCCAAAAAGAACCATCAGCTGAATTACGAGAAAACCAAAAAGATGAAGATGATATCCCTAAGTATTATGTCCTTGATAAAGTCCTATACTATCACTTGGAAAAAAAATTGGATTATAATCAAATTAAAAATATCTTAAAAAATCAAAATATAGATTTAACAAAAGATTTATATTTAAATATAATGAATAGAATTTATAAAAATGAGTATAAAAGGTATCAAACGCCGTTAGGTTTTAAAATCTCTGAGTTTTCATTTACCAAGGAACGAAGAGTCCCTATCCTTAATTCTTTTACTAGCGATTTATTATGCATTTGATTTATTAATTATTTGATTTATTAGTTATTTAAAAATTTGGAATGCAAAGAATTTTAAGTATTTGGTTTCTTCCATAGCAAAGTTTATTGGATGATCAAAAGCTTGCTGACCTTTGTATATTAATTTCCCCTTTATGTTTAGTTTTTCAAATAATTGTAAGAATATCTCATAAAAATCGTTTTCTTTTATTTTTTGAGAACATGAAGAAGTTAATAGATAACCTCCATTTTTTACTAATTTTAATCCATGCAAATTAACATCTTTATATGCTTTTATTGCGTTATCTATTTTATCTTTAGTCTTTGTAAAAGATGGAGGATCTATTATAACTATATCAAATTCTTTATTTAAATTAGTAAATTCTCTTAACTTAGAAAAAGCATTATCTTTATGAAAAATAAATTTATTCTCAAAATTATTTAATTTCGATTGTAATTGAATAATATTTTTAGCGAATTCTGATTCATCTACAAACTCTACAAATTTTGCTTTATATTTTAATGCATACATCCCAAAAGCCCCAGTATAACTAAAACAATCTAATACAGTTTTGTCTTTAGAAATATTCTTTAAAAATCTTCTATTTAAATATTGATCATAATAAAAACCAGTTTTTTGCCCATTTAATGGATCTATTAAAAATATTATTTCATCTATTAAAACTTTAAAAGGTAAATCTATTTTGGAATATATAAAACCCCTTGTTAAATCTAAACCCTCTAATTTCCTTAAATTACTATCTCCTCTTTCTATTATTACATTAACATTCAATTCATTTATTAAAACTTTTATTATTTCATTTTTTAATGTGTTAATACCTTTAGTTAAGAACATACAAACTGCTATTAATTTATTATGTTCTAAATCTTGAAAAAGATCTATTATTAATCCTGGTAAAAAATCTCCTTCTGAATAAACTAATCTAAAATTATTATTACTAAAAAATAATCTCTTTTGATTATATAATTCTATTAATTTGTTTTTAAAGAAGTTGTAATCTATGTTAGTATCTTCAAATGATAGAATTCTTAATTTAATTTTTGATTTGGAGTTGAAATAGGCTTTAGCTGCGAACTGATTATCTAAATAAAGGCTAACAATGTCTCCATCTTGGATAGTAGGGTCTATTGATTTGATATCTTCTGAAAAAGCCCATAAATACCCTATCTTTAATTTTTGATAAAACTTTGGTTTTATTTTTATTTTTTTTGTATTTATCATATTATTATCCTTATTATTTTTTTAGCTAATAAATACCCAATAAACGTTAATATTAAACCTCTTGCAATAAAAATTTTTCTTAAAGATGTAGGTGGTAATTTTTAATCCCATAAAAAATCCTAATATAAAAGACCCTATAATATTTACTATTAATGTACCAATAGGAAAATAATTTCCAAATAGTTTAGAAAAATAAATACTTACTAAGTATCTTAATATTGCTCCTAATGCTCCACCAATTGCTAAGATAATATAACTCATTAGCATTAAATACTCTTTGAAATTAAACTACTAACTTAAACTACGCTTTAAATACGTTTGGATAGCTTTTTTTTATTAGGTTTCTTGTATCTATTACTAATTTAGAATTTTTTGCAATGAAATCTGGATCATATATACTATGATCAGTTATAATCATTACGATATCGTATTTCATTAGATTTTCTTTAGTTAGCTCTATTGATTCTTTTTTAAGATTATATTTTCTAAATTTAGGGGATTTAGGGATATAAGGATCATTATAATCTACAAAACAATTGTAATCATTTTCTAAGATGTCAATAATTTTTAAGGCAGGGGATTCTCTTGCATCATCTACATCTTTCTTATACGCTAACCCCAAAATTAAAATTTTAATGCCGTATATAGATTTATTAAATCTATTTAAGATGTCAATAGTTTTTTGAATAACGTAGTAAGGCATATAGGTATTAATTTCTCCAGCTAACTCTATGAATTTAGTATTAATATCATATTCTTTAGCTTTCCAGGTTAAATAAAAAGGATCAATTGGGATACAATGTCCTCCTAAGCCAGGGCCTGGATAAAATGCTTGGAACCCAAACGGCTTTGTTTTTGCTGCCTCTATTACCTCCCATATATCTATCCCCATTTTATCAAATACTATTTTTAGCTCATTTACTAACGCTATATTAACTGATCTATAAATATTTTCTAATAGTTTTGCAGCTTCTGCTACTTTCGGAGAAGATACCTCCACTACTTTATCTACTACTAAACTATATAACTTTGATATTATATCTAAAGATTCCTTGTTTATTCCACTTACTACTTTCGGAACTTCTCTAAAACTAAATTTCTTATTACCAGGGTCTTCTCTTTCTGGAGAAAATCCTAGATAAAAATCAACACCAGCTTTTAATCCACTTTCTTCTAAAATATTTTTTAAATCTACTTCTGTGGTTAATGGATAAGTAGTAGATTCTAAGATTACTATATGGTTTTTTCTTAAATATTTTGAAATTGTTTTTGCAGTATTAAAAACATAGGTCATATCTGGGTTCCTATGTTTATCTAATGGAGTAGGCACACAAATTATTATAAAATCCACTTCCTTAAGCAAACTAAAATCATCTGTAGCTCTAAAATAATTAGATATCTCTTTTATTATTTCATCTTTTATATATTTTATATAACTTTGTTTATTATTTAGTAGTTCTATTTTAGTTTTATCTATATCAAAACCAATAACGTTTATATTATTTTTACAAAAATTAATAGCTAAAGGTAATCCTACATACCCTAAGCCTATAATCCCTACTATTATTTCTTTATTTTCTATTTTTTTTATTAACTCTTTTATATCTTTTTGTTGCATATTTGTTCTCTAATTTACTATCCAGTTTATATAAAACTATTTATTATAACTTTTGAATCTATAACTTTTAAATTTATAATGCACATCATAATTGATTATTTCAACTTTTATTTTCCTATCCCTTTCAAAAATACTAAACACAGATATTTTGCTATAAGCTTAATTACATTAAGCTTAATTACATTTTTTCTTTGATTGTTATCCTTATTAGAGTATATATTTTTTCTTAATGATATCAATAAGGGAAGTTCAAGTTCAAAAACTCTAAGAGCCAAAATAATCTTATTTTCTTATTATTGCTTACAAAAGCGGTATTTTAAAAATTCATCTTACTTTAGTAATGCGTTTTATTTCCACACTTATTAAATTTTTAACTTGATTTTAACATAAGTGGAATTAATTAAGCAATTTCCTATTCTTATTTTTTTATGGTAGTTTTTTTATATATTTTTTATGATAGTAATTCTCTGTAATCTACGAAATGGCCGTATATGGCTGTAGCAGCAGCCATAGCAGGACTAACTAAATGTGTTCTTCCTCCTTTTCCTTGTCTATTTTCATAGTTTCTATTAGAAGTGGATGCACATCTTTTACCGGGTTCTAATATGTCAGGGTTCATTCCTAAGCACATAGAACACCCACTTTCTCGCCATTCAAAACCCGCTTCTTTGAATATTTTATCTAACCCTTCTTTTTCTGCTAATAATTTAACTTGGGTAGAGCCAGGAACAACCATTGCTCTAACATGTTTATTAACTTTTTTACCTTTAACAATTTCAGCAGCTACTCTTAAGTCTTCTATTCTTGCATTGGTACAAGAACCAATAAAAACTCTATCTATTTTTATATCTGTTATTTTAGTACCTGGTTTAAGATCCATATACTCTAAAGCTTTAATAGCAGCTTTTTTTTGATTTTCATCTTTAAATTCATCAGGATCAGGAACAACTCCATTTACACTTACTACTTGTGAGGGGTTAGTACCCCAAGTTACTTGCGGATCTAAATTAGAGACATCTATTTCAATAGATTTATCATACTTAGCGTTTTCATCTGTTTTTAAAGATTGCCAATAATTTAAAGCTTTTTCCCATTTTTTCCCTTTTGGAGCAAACGGTTTATCCTCTAAGTATTTAAAAGTTGTATCATCAGGGGCTATTAATCCCGCTCTTCCTCCTGCTTCTATACTCATATTGCTTATAGTTAATCTCCCTTCTATACTTAATTCTTTTATAACATTTCCTGTATATTCTATTACATATCCGCTTGCTCCATTAGTTCCTATTTTCCCTATTATATATAAGATTATATCTTTAGGATAGATAAATTTAGGTAAATTCCCAGTTATTTTTAGTTCCATAGTTTTAGGTTTTCTAAGTTTTATTGTTTGAGTAGCTAATACTAATTCCACTTCGGATGTACCTATTCCGAAAGCTAAGGCACCTAAAGCACCATGTGTTGAAGTATGGGAATCCCCACATACTATTACCATCCCTGGTTGTGTTAATCCTAATTCTGGTGCTATCACATGTACTATCCCTTGATATATGCTATCTATTCCAAAAAATAAAATATTATTTTCTTTACAGTTTTTTTCTAAAGTTTCTATTTGTTTTTTAGCTATTGGGTCTTCTATTGGCAAGTGTTTTGGGGTAGTAGGAACATTATGATCACATGTTGCAACTGTTAGATCTGGGCGTCTAACTTTTCTACCTTTTAATCTTAAGTTCTCAAAAGCTTGAGGTGAAGTAACTTCGTGTATCAAATGTAAATCAACATATAATCCATAAAACCCATCTATTTCATAAATAACATGATTTTCCCAGATTTTTTCAAATAATGTTTTCATAAATTTTCCCTCCAGTTAATAATATTCTACATTTATTGATGTTTATATTAATTTTTATTTTTTATAATTTCATAAATTAATGTTAAATAATCTTTTAAGTGTCTGGTGATTAAAAATCGGTGTTTAACGATATTATAAGCGTTTTGTCCCATTTTTAGTCTTAGTTCTTTATCGGCTAGTAGTTGTCGTGCTCTAAATGCTGCTCCTTGATATGTATTTACTAAGTATCCATTTATCCCATCTATTATTTGTCTTTTGATTCCTCCGGTGTTTCCTCCTATTACTGGTTTTAGTTTAAACATAGCTTCTGATACTACTAATCCAAATCCTTCTCTTATTGATTTTTGGAATACTACTGTTGCTGCTCTTTGGAAAGCATTTATTTCTAAATGACTATCAGGAGGTAAATTTAATATAAATACATTTTTATCTTCTGCAGTCTGATTTAGTACTTCTTTATATACTTCTTCTCCTTCGGGATCATCTGCTGCAAATGACCCCACTAAAATTAATTGACAATCATATTTTTTCCTTATTAGCTTATAAGCATTATATACTCCTATTGGATCCTTTAATCTATCAAACCGTGATACTTGTAAAAGTATTGGTTTTTCAGGATCTACTGAAAATTTATTTAGGGTTTGAAAAATAAAATCTTCTTCTAAAGATATATTCTTAGGATGTAAAGGGTCTATGGATGGAGGAATTATATAGGTTGGGATTTTTATGCCTTTATATATAAATTCTGGCATATGAAAGATTGCGGCATCGTATGAATTTATAAATAATTCTATTAGATTCCAAGCTTTGGGACTTGGAGTAGATGTATCTATATGGCATCTCCATATCCATTTTTGATTTTCTTGTTTTTTTACTATTAAAGCTAAAGGTTGGGGATCATGAATAAATACTATATCATAGTCTTCTGTATTTATTTCATTAAGGTTTTCATAAGTGGTTCTTAAATATAGATTTATTTCTTCGCTTTCTATATCTTCATCGGATGGTAGGTGTAGTAAGTTATGAAGTTTTTTGGTGAATTTGAAAAAATTATAGCTCCCTTTAAATATTTTCCAATCAGTTTTTATTCCTAAGCTGTTCATTAAGGGGATTAATCTAGAAAGTATTTCAGCTACTCCTCCTCCTTTGTTTGTACTATTTACATGTAAAACTCTTATATTTTTTAATTGTTTTGCTATTATTTCTAATTCAATTAGAGTTTCTTTACCTATGAATTGTTCGTAGTCTTTTAAGTTTATCATTTTGTTAGCACCTCCAGAATTAATTCTTTTATTTCGTATAGGTTTAGCGCATATACATCTATTTTATTGATTAGTTCTGCTTTGTTATACTGTCCGATTAAATTCAAGAATTCTGAGTAATCATTAATTGCTTTTTTATTATCTACTTTTGAAGTTATTAAATGGTAAAATATGGAGTTTATACTAGATTTTTTTATACCATCTATTAGTTCCTCTAAGTTAGTAGCTTTTAAATTAGTATGAAATATATTCCTTTGAATGCTAAGAAAGAGAAAAGGTTCTGATAATGTTTTTATATCTTGTTCTTGGTATCTGCTTATTATATCTATTAAATCTTGTCTTAGTTTTTCTATATCAAAGTAATCTGTAGGATCTATTGAAGATATTTCTTCCCCTATTTGGTAATATCCATTTTTATAAAACCAATATGCAAAACTATTTGTGTATATAGATGGAACTGAATGATAATTAAATATATTAATATAAAAGTGATATAATAAAGAATTTGGAGGTATAATTTTTAGTCCTATTCTAAAGTCGTAAATAGTGGTAGCAGATATTTTGGTATATGTAGGGATCCAAAATTCTGTTTTAAATTTGAAAACTGTTTTCATTTTTTCTCCCCTTTTTTATATTTTAAGTTCTTATATTTTTAACTTTTCCTAAAATAGGATTTATATTTTATTTTTTATTATCCTTTTTAAAATATAAAAAAATAAATATTAAATAAAACATTAAAAGGAGTTATTTAAAAGATATTAAAATAATTTAATGAGTAAAGTATTATTTATAAAGTTATGAGATTATTAAGAGATGAGATAAAAGGTTTTCCGGAGTTACCGGGGGTTTATTTTTTCATTGATAATAAAAACAATATAATATATATAGGAAAAGCTAAGAATATAAAACAAAGATTACTTCAGCATTTAAATCAATCTAAGGAACTGTTGAAAAAGGTATCTAGGATAGAATATAAAGTATTAAATTCGGAATTAGAGGCACTAATAACTGAAGCTATTTTAATTTATAAATATAAACCGTTTTATAATATTCAATTTAAATATCAAAAGCCTTTGAAGTATATAGTTTTGATTAATAAAGATGGGGTTCCTTATTTTGATGTTGCTTCAACTTTAAATGAAGATATCTCTTTCTTTGTTGGCCCATTCTTAAATATATACAACTTTGAAAGTATAAAAAAAACCTTAGGAAATTTATTCGGAATTAGACTTTGTAAATATAATTTTAATAGATATAAGCCTAATTTATGTATGTATTATTATTCTAATTACTGTAGTGGGATTTGTCAAAATAAGATAGATCTTAAGCAATATTTTGAAAATCTTGAGTTTGCTATTAAATTTTTATCTAAAGATAAGCATTCTATACAAAACTATATAACTGAGCTCTATAGACAATTAGAAATTCTAAAAGAAAATTTGGAATATGAGAAAGCTATTGTTTTAAGAAATAAAATAAAAACACTAGAAAGATACTTATCAAATTATATTGAGGATGTAGAGAGATATTATATATACTTTTCAAGTTTTTCTGATGATATTATTTTTGTTGCTTTATCTAAGCTATATTCTAATGGATTAACTAATATTTTAAAAGATACTCAGATTTTTGAATTGAAAAACATTAAAGATCTTTCTAAAGAACAGATCCTATTAACTACTATTTTAGAATATATTCCTAATACTAATAATCTTAAGGAAATTAAGACAAATTTTTATAGCGAAAATTTAGTTAAGATTTTGGAAAATTTTAATAATAATGAATCTAAATTTTTGGAATATTTTAAATTTTTAGAAAATTCTCAAAAATCTTATGATTTAAATAATATTAATTTTAAAATAATTGGTTTAAAATTAGCTGCTTTAGATCAAAAAGAAGATAAAGAAACAATTGATTATTTAGAAAATTTAATTAGGAATGTGTATTTAAAAAACCAAAAATTTAATAAAGAAAATATAATAAGGGATTTAGCAAAAATCTTAAATTTAAAATCAATAAATAGGATAGAGGCTATAGATGTTAGTCATTTTTATGGAGAAAATGTTTATGGCGCTTTGATAGTTTTTGAAAAAAATAAACTTAAAAAAGAAAAATATAGGATTTTTAAATTAAATAATAAATTCGACGATATCTCTAATATCAAAGAACTACTTGAAAGAAGAATTAAATATTTAATTAATTTTGAACAATATAAAGATAAGAGTTTGAATTTATTTCCACAAGTTATATTGATAGATGGGGGGAGAAACCAGTTAGTTGCTGCATATCAAGTACTTTCTAATTACCCCCAACTACTGCCTATTAAATTATTATCAATTGTTAAACCCGATGATAAAATTCTACTTTTAGATCTTAATTATAATCACTTAAAATACGATATTCTTGAATTAGATTTAAAAAGAACTAATATTAACTTGTGGAATTTTTTAAGAATGTTAAGAGATCAAGCTCATAATTACGCTAACTCTAAAAGAATCAAATACTCTAAACTATTTTCTCTATAATTAATTTATTATTTTTTATTTCCTTATTTTATTTCTCTATTTATATTTATCTCTTTATTTTTTAGTAAAAAGGATTTTATTTTTAGCAATTTTAAATATATATTGTAGAAAATAAAAAATAGTTTAAGAAATTAGAATACTAACAAAGATAAATATTAGTATCCTTAGAGTAATTGGGGGTATTAAATCTATGAAGAGATTGCCAATAGGGATAAGCGACTTTAAAGAATTAATAACAAATAATTACATATATGTAGATAAAACCAAATATATATATGAATTATTAAGTAGTTGTAAATATGTGTTTTTAAGTAGGCCAAGACGTTTCGGAAAATCACTGTTATTATCTACAATAGAATATTTACATGAAGGTCAAAGAGAATTATTTAATGGATTGTATATAGAGAATAAATGGAACTGGAGTGAAAAATATCCAGTAATAAAAATAAACTTTGCAATAGATATAAAAACAAGTAGTGAAATATATGAGGTAATAAGGAACGAGATAAGGTTGAATTATAAGAGAATGGAAATAGGGAAGGAAAGGGAAGAGAAGCATGTAGGGTTAATGTTACAGAATTTAATAATAGAAGTAAGTGAAAGATATAATAAGCAGGTAGTAGTGTTAATAGATGAATATGACAAGCCGATATTAGATGTAATAGAAGATAAGAATCAAGCCGAAGAGGTGAGGAAGACATTAAAGAGTTTCTATTCAGTATTAAAGGTGTTAGATAAATATATAAGATTTGTGTTAGTAACGGGAGTAAGTAAATTTGCAAAAGTATCATTGTTTAGTGGGTTAAATCAGTTAGAGGATATTTCATTAAGCAAGGAATACGGAGATATATGTGGATATACGCAGCAAGAGTTAGAATATTATTTTAAAGAGTATTTAAAAGGAATAAATATAGAAGAGGTAAAGGAATGGTATAATGGGTATAATTTTTTAGGTAGTAGGGTATATAATCCGTTTGATGTGTTATTATATTTAAAGAAGAGGGAGGTAAGGAATTATTGGTATGAGACGGGAAGAACGGAGTTCTTATTTAAAATAATAAAACAAAAGAACTTTGATTTACCATATTTACATAAGAAATATTATACAAGCGAGATATTGGAGAAGTTTGACATAGAGTATATAAGTATAGAAGCATTAATGTTTCAAACAGGGTATTTAACTATAAAGGAGGAGTATAAGTATGAAAATGAAGAGGTTTTGTATTCATTAGATTACCCGAATAAGGAAGTAAGAAAATCATTTAATAGTGAGATATTATTTTATATAACGGGGGATTATCAAATAGATAGGACAACATTAATAAATATAGCATTTAAAAAAGAAAATCTACAAGAGATAAAAAAACAGATAGAGGTGTTTATAAGTACAATAAGTTATGAAGTATTAAAAAATGAGTATGTATATGCAGCAGCGATATATGGATTAGTATATGCAACGGGATATAATGTAATAATAGAAGATAATACATCAAAAGGGAGGATAGATTTAACAATAGTAGTGGATAAAAAAGTAGTGTATATAATAGAGTTTAAAGTGCTAGAGAATGAAAGAGAAAAAGGGAAGGCGTTAAAACAGATAAAAGAAAAAGAGTATCATAAGAAGTACTTAAATTGCGAGAAGATATATTTAGTGGGGATAGAGTTTGATAAGGTAAAAAAGGAGTTAATTAATTTTGAGTATGAGATAATAGGTGGTGTTGGAAAATGAAGAGATTGCCAATAGGGATAAGTGATTTTAGAGAGTTAATAAAGGGAAATTATGTGTATGTAGATAAGACGAAGTATATATATGAGTTAGTAAGTAGTTCGAAGTATGTATTTTTAAGTAGGCCAAGACGCTTTGGCAAGTCGTTATTATTATCTACAATAGAATATTTATATGAATCTAAAAGAGAATTATTTAATGGATTGTATATAGAGAATAAATGGAACTGGGATGAAAAATATCCGGTAATAAGAGTGGATTTTTCAGTGGATATAAGAGAGTATAAGGGAGTATATAATAGGATAGAAGATGAACTAGAGATTAACTATAAGAAATATAAGATAAAAGAAGATAAAAAGAAAGATGGAATAAGGAGATTTAGAAAATTAATAATGGATTTAAGTGAGAAGTATAATAAGCAGGTAGTGGTATTAATAGATGAGTATGATAAGCCGATATTAGATCTAATAGAAGATAAGAAACAAGCAGAAGAAGTAAGAAAAATATTAAAGGAATTTTATTCAGTGTTAAAAGGGTTGGATAAATATCTAAGATTTGTGCTAGTAACGGGGGTAAGCAAATTTGCAAAAGTATCATTATTTAGTGGGTTAAATCAGTTAAAGGATATATCATTAGATAAAAGGTATGGAGACATATGCGGATATACGCAAGAAGAATTAGAGAATTATTTTAAAGAATATTTAAGAGATGTAAATATAGAAGAAGTAAGAGAATGGTATAACGGATATAATTTTTTAAGCGATAAAGTATATAATCCATTTGATGTGTTGTTATATTTGGATAAAAAGGAGATAAGGAATTATTGGTACGAAACGGGAAGAACAGAGTTTTTATTTAAAATAATAAAACAAAGGAACTTTGATTTACCATATTTGTATAAGAGATATTATACGGAAGAGATATTAGAGAAATTTGACATAGAGTATATAAGTATAGAAGCAATAATGTTTCAAACGGGGTATTTAACAATAAAAGAGATAGAAAAGTTAGGGGCAAGAGAAGTATATACATTAGATTATCCAAATAGGGAAGTAAGAGAAGCATTTAACAATGAGTTATTATTTTATATAACGAGAGATTATAAACAATATATAACAAAACCATTAGAATTGGCATTAATAAAAGAAAATCTGGAAGAAATAAGAAAGCAAATAGAAGTGTTTATAAATTCAATAAGTTATGAAGTATTAAAAAATGAGTATGTATATGCAGCAGCAATATATGGATTAGTATATGCAACGGGATATAATGTAATAATAGAAGATAACACATCAAAAGGGAGGATAGATTTAACAGTAGTAGTAGAAAAAAAACTAGTGTATATATTTCATATAACTTTCGTTATAATGGAGTTTAAGGTGTTAGAGAAAGAAAAAGAAAAAGGGAAAGCGTTAAAACAGATAAAAGAGAAAGAGTATCATAGAAAATATTTGAATTACCAAAAGATATATTTAGTAGGGATAGAGTTTGATAAATTAAATAAAAATGTAATTAATTTTGAGTATGAAGTAATAAAGAGTTAATAAAGGAGGGGTAATGAATAAACTCCCAAAATTTTAACATTAATGTTTTAACAATAAATAATGCGGTTTGGAAAGTTAATCAGTTGTGGTTAGAAGCAAGAGTTAAGTTTAGAAAAAATAAAAAAATTAACTAATAAAGAATAAGGACATAATTAAAAGAGTAATTTACTCACTTTTTATTATAATTCTTTGTTTACTGTTAAGGGATACCCTGATTTAACAAAAATATATAAAACTCTAAACTTCTAGCAAACCTATTTTATTCCGCCAATTTATTTTATATCAGCTTAGCCCTACGCTTTGCAGGGCGGTTTAGACTAACTATAGGCTTTGCATCAAAGCACAAAACCTAAATTAACCTTTTTTAACAACTATCTAAAGAGTATCTTAAATACTCTTTTCTTACAAGTTCTTTCTACTAGTTGTCTTGATTAATAGTTGTCTTGATGTTGGGACTTTGGTTTGATATTAATATTTTGTATCTTAAATCTTATTTTATATATCTCTTTTAATTTTTTTATAGTTAATAGTTTTCTTTTTATTAATATACTCTTTTTGATAGTTTTTTTGCTAATCCCCCTTTTGTTAAAATATATTTTTTAAAGATATTAATTTCAGAGTTTTAATTTATATCAATTAAAAAAAACAATTATTTTTTTATGTTTAACAGTGTTATTTTTTTTAGTTTTTATTATTTAAGTATATTTTTATGTTTGTTTTACTATGATTTACTTTATAGTTAAAGTAGTTAAACAAAGGAGATAATTAAGATTTTTGGGTAAATATTTTATTGATAATAAGGGCAACGGAAATATCTCCTAAGACGTTTAATGTTGTTCTAAACATATCTAGTATTCTATCTACTATGAATATAATTGAAATACCTTCTAAGGGGATCCCTACTGCTGTAAATACAATTGACATAGTAACTAATCCAGCAGATGGTATAGCTGCGGCTCCTGCAGCCGCTAAAACTGAAGTAATCGATATCATTAAAATATCATACCCTGATAAGCTCATTCCATATAAATTAGCTACAAATATAGCAGCAACTGCTTCATATAATGCAGTTCCATTCATATTGATTGTTGCTCCTAAGGGTAAAACAAATTCTGCTACTTCTTTCTTTATTTTGGCTTTATCTATTGATAACTCTATAGTTGTAGGTAATGTAGCTGCACTTGATGAAGTAGAAAACGCTATTAATAACGCTAATTTCATATCATTCATTGTTTTATATAAATTATTTTTAGATAATAAATAAACTAACAAAGGTAATACTATAAATGCATGTGTAAGTATGCTTAATATTACTGTTAAAACATATTTAAATAAACTAAAAATAGTACTAAACCCATATATTGCTATTACATTATATATTAAAGCGAATATACCTACTGGTGCTAATCTTATTATAAATCTTACTAATAATATTAGCGTTTCATTTATAAAATTCATTATGTTTAAAATATCATTAAACACTTTTTCATTATTGTATGATAAATATAGCATTCCTAAGCTAATAAAAATAACAAAAATTATAATTTGCAAAATATCATTATTAACAAAACTTTTAAAAATATTCGGTGAAAATAAGTTAGTAATGAAATCAAAAAGATTTTGCTGATTTATGTTAATATTTTCAGTTTTAATATTGGTTATTTTTTCATTAACCCCTGGCTTAATTAGATAAACAAAAATAAAAGATACAAAAACTGCTAAAAACATTGTAAGAAAATACAAAAAAATAGAATATATTCCTATAATTTTTATTTTATTTATATCTTTTAGATTTAGTATAGAAGTTGAAATACTAAATATAACTATAGGGATTACTAACATTTTTAATAAATTTAGGAATATATCTCCTAAGAATTTCACATTTTTAGAAAAATTAGGGAAATAATAACCTAAAATTAAAGCTAATAAAATTGAAATAAATATCTGGATTTCTGTTTTTGATAAAATTCCTTTTAAATTCATATTAAATGTTTTATAGATTAGAAATGATTTTTGTTTTTAAATTAAGATTTTGAGTATTTAGGGGTTCGTTTATTATTTTATTAATTATTGCAATAGTTAACCAGTTAATTATCATAGAAGTTCCTCCATAGCTTATAAATGGTAATGTTATTCCAGTAGCTGGTAGTAACGATAAAGTTACACTTATATTAACAGCTGCTTGAAAAAATATCATAAAACTTAATGAAAATAAAACTAATTTTCTAAATGTATTCTTTTGATTTAAAGCATTATGAATCCCTACTGAAAATAAAATAAAAAATAGAATCAGTATAGTTAATGTACCTATTAATCCGAATTCTTCTCCTATTATAGAATATATGAAGTCAGTATGTTTTTCTGGAAGATAATATTGTTTTTGTAAGCTATTCCCGAATCCTACTCCTAAGATTCCTCCTTTAGCGTGTGCTATTAAACTTTGGATTATATTGTATCCATATCCTAACGGATCTTTGAAGGGATCAATAAAGGCTAAAAACCTTTTTATTCTATAACTTTTGGTTAAAACTAATAAAATAAAAGCAATAAAAGAGAAAGTAATTAAAGGGATAAAATGCCATAATGGAGTACCTCCAACAAACATGGTAACTAAAAATAGGAATGCGACTATCGTAGCGTTTCCTAAATCAGGCTCTATCTCTATTAAAAATGCTAGAACTAACATAATAATAAATGGAGCTACAAAACCTTTCTTAAAATCCTTTAAAATATCTACTTTATTTTCTATAAAATATGCAGTATATAAAATGATAACTATTTTAGATAATTCAGATGGTTGAAATGTTATAAATCCAAGATTAATCCACCCCCTTGCTCCATTTACCTCTACCCCTAAAGGTGTAAATACTAATATTAGTAATATAATATTAACTAACACTAATAATGGTACGCTTTGTTTTATTAAATCTACAGTTAGTTTTTTATTTAATGTTATAAAAAAATATATAAATATTCCTATTAAAAAAGCTAATACTTGTTTAATAACAAAATTTATATTGAAAGTTGAAGAATATACCATTAATATGCCAAATAATGATAAGAACAAAGAGGTATAAAATATAACTTTTGAGCTTATACTGTAATTTATATTTTCTTTCATTTTAGCTTAACTACCTTTTAGGTTTATAGTGTTTTTAGCATGAGGTTCATTTTATATTGAGTAAAAAATCATTTTATTAACATTATTTCTGATAACAGATAAAATCCACCACTTTATGGAATTATTCTCATTATAATTGATGTTTTATTTTAAATAGCTTATACCATATAATGTATTATTCATTTGTTTTGTAATGCTTGTTTGGATAATTTTTTATACCTAACTAGCACTATGAAAACTACTTGTTGCTTTTTATTAAAACAGAATAGAATATTTTTCTTCAAAATAATTGTATAAGTAATTGGAATCTATATTGTTATTTGTTATTTTTTGTATGAGTTCTTTAGTTGTGTAAGTCATTCCATGTTTGTGGATATTTTCTTTTAAGTATTCTATTATTTTTGAAAAATCTCCTTTTGATATTAATTCATTTAGATTTAGTTCAGATTTAATTTTGTAATATATTTGAGCGGCTATAATGTTTCCTAATGTGTAAGTCGGGAAATATCCGAATAAGCTTTCTGCCCAATGTACATCTTGTAGAAATCCTTCTGAATAGTTGCTTAATTTATAATCAAAATATTTATAAAATAAATCATTCCATAATTCAGGGATTTCTTTAACTTTAAGGTTCTCATTAAAGATTTTCCTTTCTATATTGAATCTAAGGATTATGTGTAAGTTATAAGTTAATTCATCTGATTCTATTCTAATTGGTTGTAAATCTATTTTATTAGCTGCTTTTACAAAATCGGTAATATCGTAATTTTTAAATATATCGAAGTAAATTGATAAATGTGGATAAAAATAGTTCCAGAAGCTAATGCTCCTTCCTATTATGTTTTCCCAGAATCTTGATTGTGATTCATGGACACTTAAAGATATGGCATCTCCTTTAGGTTGTCCAAAGTGCTCTTCAGGTAAATTATAATCATAAATTGCATGTCCTAATTCATGTAAAGTCCCAAAAATAGAATTACCTATATCATTTTGTACATATTTTGTAGTTATTCTTATGTCTTTGGGAGAAATAGAAGTGGCAAAGGGATGTGATGTTGGATCTAATCTTGAGAAATCTTCAGTAAAACCTATTGATTTTACTAAGAATTTACAAAATTCCTCTTGTTTTTTTATATCAAAATCTCCTTTTAGTATATCTTTTACTTTTTGTGATTTATCGTAATATTTTTTTATTAACTCTTTTGTTTTAATTAATAGATTATTAAATATACTTTCTATTTCAGATGGTATAAAACTATATTCATAATTTTCAAGTAAAGCTTGATAAGGTTCGGATTTATAGCCCCATAAGCTTATAAACTCTTTGTTAATTTCTATTATTTTTTCTAAGTAATTCATGTATTCTTTTAAGTAAGGGTCTTTTAAGGAAGTTGGTTTATGTTCTTTGGCTTTTTCCCAACGATTTATTGAGATTGGGATTAAATTTGAGAGTTTTGACATTAATTTAGGGGGAATTTTAGATGATCTTTCATAAGAATATTTCCACCACTTAATATTTACCCACTCTTCACTATATTTTTCGTAATCGTTTTCATCTAATAAATTTATGAGGTTTTTATATTTTTTAGATGTTTTTAATTTATGGATGTATTCTGTTAAGATTGCTATTTGTTTTCCGCGGTATTCATTTGCTAATTTTGGCATTGTAACTCTATCATCCCAATATAATAAGCTTAGTATTCCTTCTAAATATGCAATATGAATATTATACTTTTTAACTCTATTGTAAATCTGTTGTTTGTTGATAGATTTTTTTATTAACATACTTGATACCCCTTTTTATTTTTATTTTTTACAATAATATAATTTAATTTAATATAGTTGTTTCCTTTGATAAAAACTCTAATTATTTTTTTATATTTTTAGTACTTTGGGGGAATAAAATTAGGATTATTGTTAAGTATTTTCTTGAAAAACTATTTTGATTTTGAATATATTTTTAATGATTTCTTCATGGATATTGATTATCATTTCATTGAATAATTGATTAGATTCATCTCTAAAGGCTGTTAAAGGATCAATATTTCCCCAACCTCTTAATTTTATGCCTTCTCTTAGGTATTCTATATTTTGTAAATGCTCTATCCAATAGTTATCTACGATTTGAAGCATTATAAATTTTATTATATCTAAGAATATTTCTTCAGGTATATTATTTTGAATCATTAATCTTTGTTTTAATTCTATTAGAAGTATATTACTTAAAGAATCTATTACTTTATTTAAATCCTTACCTAAATTTTCGTTAGAATATATATCTATTTTTAAATTATCATTATAGGTTTTTAGTATAATATTTAAGATATCTGGTGGTAAGAAAGCTTTATAAAATTCAAGTAATCTATTTATGATTGATTCTTTTTCTATTTTTATTATGTTATTTTCAATGAAATAAGATAAAACATAGTTATTAGCTCTTTCAATAAATTCTTTAAAAACGGATAGGAGGTTTTCTAGTAATTCTTCTTTATGAAGGATTCTATCTCTTTCTTTGTAAATAGCTTCTCTTTGCCTATTGATTACATCATCATAAGCTAATAAAGTTTTCCTTATTTGGAAGTGAGTAGCTTCTATTTTTTCTTGGATTTTATCTAATTGTTTAGCTATAAATGAAGCTGAGATATGTTCCTTTTCATCTAATTGGTTAAAGGATAGTTTCATTAGGTTATTCAGATTAGAACCTCCAAAGATTTGGAATAATTCATCTTCTATAGAAACGAAGAATACTGTATCTCCTGGGTCTCCTAGTCTTCCTGCACGGCCTCTTAGCTGATTATCTATTCTTCGTGATTCATGTCTTTCTGTACCTATGACATATAGTCCTCCTAATTCTGCTACTTTGTGGTATTCTGGGGTATGTTTAAATTCTATTTTACAATCAGGGAGATTACATAATTCTGTGTCATCAAGTGGTTTTCCTCCTAAGATTATATCTACCCCTCTACCGGCCATGTTTGTTGCGACTGTAACAGCTCCTAATTTTCCTGCTTGTGCTATTATTTCTGCTTCTTTTTCGTGGTTTTTTGCATTTAATACGAAATGTTTAATTCCTTTTTCTGTTAGCATTTTTGAGATTATTTCATTTTTGTATATATTTCTTGTACCTATTAATACTGGTCTTCCTTGCTTATTTAATTCTTCAACGAAATCTATTAGGTATTTAAATTTCCCTTGTTCACTACCGAAGATAAGATCAGGATGATCTTTACGTTTAGTAGGTTTATAAGTAGGGATAATAACTACATCCATTCCATAGATTTGTTTAAATTCTTCTTCTTCGGTGGCAGCTGTTCCTGTCATCCCTGCTAATTTCTTATATAATTTGAAGAAATTTTGGTAAGTAATAGTTGCAAGGGTTTTACTTGCTTGTTTGATTTCTACTCCTTCTTTAGCTTCTATTGCTTGATGAATTCCTCCTGAGAATCTTCTACCGTACATTTTTCTACCAGTAAACTCATCTACTATGACAATTTCTCCATTTTCTACAATATATTCTCTATCCTTTTTAAATAGTTCTTTAGCTTTTAATGCTGCGTTTATATGGAATGCGAACATAAAATTGGAGTATAGATTATCTGTATTTAATTTTTTTTCGACTTCTTTAATCCCTTCTTCTGTTAGGGTAACGGAGTGTGTTTTTTCTTCGACAGTATAATGGATATCTTTTGTTAATTCACTAGCTATTTTAGCGAAGAGTTTAAATAATTTAGGGTCATCATCTGCTGGCCCTGAAATTATTAATGGGGTTCTCGCTTCATCTATTAATATTGAATCTACTTCATCTATTATTGCATATTCTAAGCCTCTTAAAACTCTATCTTTTAAATCATATACCATGTTATCTCTTAAATAATCAAAGCCTATTTCATAGTTAGTTACATAAGTTATATCGCATTTATACATTTTTTGGCGTTCTGTTTTATCCATTAACTGCTCTACGTATCCTACTGATAAGTTAAGGAAGTTGTATAATGGTCCCATCCAGGAAGCATCTCTTTTAGCTAAATAATCATTAACCGTTACTATATGAACGGGTTTTGAAGATAACGCGTTAAGGTAAGCAGGTAATGTTGCTACTAAAGTTTTACCTTCTCCTGTTTTCATTTCTGCTATTCTTCCTTGATGTAAAACAATTCCTCCTATTATTTGTACATCAAAATGCCTCATTTTTAAAACCCTTTTAGCTGCTTCTCTTACTACTGCAAATGCTTCAGGTAGTATATTATCTAAGTTTTCTCCTTTTGAAATCCTTCCCTTAAATTCTGTTGTTTTTTGTTTTAATTCTTCATCAGTTAATTTGGATACTATATTTTCCAATTCGTTTATTTTATTTAAAATCGGTTTTAATTTATTTAATTCTTTTTCATTAGGATCAAAAATCTTTACTATATTTTTTATTAAACCTTTTATCATACTAATATAAAATTCTATTAAAAATTAAAAAATCCTTAAGGAATTTTTTATAAAAATTACAACTTAAATTAGTTGTATTTTATTGTGAATTTAGTTTTTATAGAATTTATTAAGAAAAATACTATTAAAGAAACTAAAGCTTAAAAAAATTCAAACTTTAGAAAAACTTAAAACTAATAGAAAATCTAAAACTAAGAAAGAAATCTAAACTCAAAGAAAATCTAAAATTTGAATGAAAATCTAAAGCTGTGAAACATCAAAAGCTATTAAAAAATTAAACCCAAGAGAAAAAATTAAAAACGCTAAAAAACTAAATTAAAGGTTAAATCAAATAGAAAAAGTAAAACATAAAAAAAATATACCTAATAAAAATGAACTCAATAGAGAAATGTTAAATCCGATAAGAAATAAACTCAATAAAAAAATAAAGCCGAAAAAAATAACTTTAAAGAAAAATTGAAACAGATAAAGGGAAGCTAAAAGTAATAAAAAAAACTTAATCAATATAGAAAAAGCAAGACTTTTATAAAAAATCTAAAACTAAATTCAAAATGAATAAAACAAAAAATAAAATCTATTTCAAATTTTAAAAAGTAAAGAAATCTAATTCAAAAATAAAAAAACTAATCCAAATGGAATATAGTCTAATTGAAAAATTAATTCCAAAAAATCAATAAAAGATCACTATAAAAAAGATATAAAAAAATAAAATAGCATAAATAAAAAACAGCTTATTTTGTAAAATAGCAAATTTAATTAAAAGATTGATGTTTTTACTATACTTTTTAAATAGGAGAAGAAATATTTAAAATTTGTAAATTATTTTCTTCTTCTTCAGGAGTAGTTGAATTACCTTGAAAATCATTTTTTTGAACTGTTATATTTATTTGATCTGTGATTATTAGGTATTTATTATTGTGTTTAGGTATTTTGTATTGGATAGTTGATTTTAATCCTACTAAAAAAATTTTTTTATTATCATCTATGGATATATTTTTTACATTTTTTATTTCAAAATTTATATCTCTTATATTTATATTTTTTTGTATTAATTCTTGGTCTTGTCTAATTGTAGATAATATTTGATATTTTTTTGAATTTAATAAGTTTAATAATTCTTGGGGGTCTTTAGGGATATCATTAGAATTTAATTCTTTTATATTGTTAGTTATACTGGCGTTTAATTTTTGTTTAATTAATTGATTATATTCGAAACTTGAGTTAAGGACATTTGTATAATAGAAAGTGTTTATAACAGCTAATATGATAATAGTTATTATGGCGATACTTACCATAACTTCTACTAAATTTAATCCTTTTTGGTTTTTATTATTAGCTTTATTAACGCAATTTATATATTTTTTTATTGAATTTATATTTATTAAATTCATTTTCCTCCCTCCCTTTATTTTTAGTTTTTATACTATTTTTTAGTGTTTTCATTTTTTAGGTAATAGAATTAAGTAAGCTATTTTTCTATTATTGTGATTATTATTTTCAAAATTATTTTGATATACGTAGTATATTATTTCATAGAAGTTTGTGGTTGATTTTATTTGGAATTGTATGTATTTAGGGATTTTATATTTGACAGTTCTTTGGTTATTATATTTTACATAATAAAATGTGTCAGTATTATTAGTTTTATATAAATGGAATTCTACGTTTTTATTATTATCGAAGCTAATTGCTTTAAGGATATATTTTTTATTTATGTCATCATAGGAGATGGATATATCACGAGTTATTGATGCAGCTTTTATTTTGTTTCCTATTATGCTCGCTATCATCAGGTTTTCTACTAGGTGTTTATTTTTTATATTTTCTTGGTTTAATTTTATTACTATATAAACTAAAATGGATAAGATTAACCCAAATATTGCCATCGATATCATCAATTCTACTAATGTTAATCCTTTTCTACTCATTTTATTTTATATTCATTATCATTTATTCATTATCATTAGGATTAAGAGATATTCCTATTAATTTTAAAACAGGGTATCCCTTTACCGTTATGTTTAAACTATTATTATTTTGGCTAACATTTGAGGTGAATAAAGTTAGGTATTCTAATTTATATACTGCGCCTATTCCAAATGGTACTCCTACTTCTCTATTTTCTCCGCATCTTATCTTTAGTTCTCCTCCTATTATGTGCTTAAACGTATCTGGTTCTACTATCCCATCTTGGTTTATATCTACTCCTTCTTCCCATTTATTTGTTTCTATTATTATTTCTTTTATTCTCTCTCTTTCTTCAAACACACCTTTTATTACTCTTTTTAAATACTCCTCACTTGTTCCCTTCACTCCTTCCATCCCTTCATTTTTTATTCCCTCTATTATCTCTCTTCCATTCTCCTTAATCCTTCCTATCTCTCTTTCTAATTCCCCCCATTTTTCCACCTGATCCTGGTTATTACTATCCCAACGCTCCACATTCACCACTACTCCCTGATCGTTCCTACCTATTATCAATTCTTTATCGTTTCCAAATTCATCTTTCCCATTTACTCTTATTCTTAATTTCCCTTCTATATACTCCACCCTCCTTACCTTGTTTCCCATTTTCCTTAATTCATTTTCTAATTTACTCCCTTCTATTTGAAATGATTTTGTAGTACTATTTATTGAAGATCCTTCTATTTTGATGTATATTAGATCTAATAATTGATTATCATTAGGTGGGATTTTTAATTTTCCTTTTGCTAATTGGTCTATTACATATATATCTCTTTTTATTCCGTTTCCTATTGGTTGGGCATATGTTATTAAGTCATCTGCTTCTTTTTGTAGTTTCCAATACGCCATGTAGTACTTTATCTGTATAAGCATTATTAAGGCAAAAAATGCTAATAAAAACAGTGTTAATACTATTAATATTCCTCCCTTTTTATTTTTATTCATTTTTAAAACCCCCCTCTTATTTTTTATTTTTAACTTCTTTTATTTTTTTATGGTAATCTTACTGGCGAAACTTCCCATTCCTCTTGTATATCACTTTCTAATACTACTAACCCATCATATATATAATTCCCTCCTACTACTTTTATTTTTTCTATTGTGCAATCATTTGGACTACCACCAAAATTACTACCTGAGCCTGAAAAGAATATTATGCTTCCATCATTTGACCATTTTGGTTCAAATAGGATTTTCCCTGTTGTTCCTGCCTCACCATCTATATTTGTTCTTTGGTTATCGTATATATATCTTGCAATATCATATTCAAATATTATTTTTGTTCCATCTGGAGAGAAATCATAACTAGGATACCAATTTACTAATGTTAAACCATTTGTCAGGTTTATTAATTGATTTGTATTTAAATTATATAAAAGGAATTCAGTTTTATAGTTATTATTGTAATCATAAGATGTGAATATAATTTTAGTGCCATCTGGGGACCATTTGGGGAGTTCTTCTGATCTTTGGTTTCCTTGGGTTTGAGTTATTATTGTTTGTTGGTTTGTTGTTAGGTCTTGTATTATTATGTATGAGTCGGGGTTATTTCCTTGGGTATATGAGTATGCTAATTTTGTTCCATCTCGACTTACTGCTAGTTGTGGGCCTAGGATATCGGTTGTGTTTTGTGCTTGCCCTTTATTTGTTAATACTACATTATTTATATTCGTTATATCCACTTCGTATATTATCCCGTCTGTATCATTTGGTGGACTAGTTAATACTGAAAATATTTTAGTATTAGATACAAATTGATTTAAATCAGAAAATACCCGAAATCCCCGCCCGTTATATCTTGCTATTTCTATTTGTTGATTCGTTTGGAAATCGTATATATATAACGCAGCAGCTTTCCTAAGAAGTAATTTTGTTCCATCAGGAGACCAGGTAGGATAACCATCATTACTTATCACTTGTTTATTAGTTCCGTCTTCGTTTATTATAAATAAATCGGTATTAATGTTGGAGTAAGCGATTTTGTATTTAGGGGTGTTATTTGGTGGAGGTGTTATTGGAGGGATTATTGGGGTATCGCTTCCTCCTCCTCCAAAGAATGGTAGCTGACAACTTACCACCACCATCGCCACCACTATAAATAATGCTATTATTAAACTTAGCAATTTGGATTGAGTTTTATTCTTTTTAATCATTTATGTTTCCCTCCTTTTGGTTTTATTTTTAAAGAGGATCCTTATTAAAAAATTTAATTAATAACTTTTAAATTCCTTTTTAAAGCTTTATTTATTTTGTTAAAAATTTTTTAAATTTTTTTTAAATTTTTATTAATTTTTTTTTGGGGTTTTTTGTTTTCTTTTAGGTTTGGAATTTTTTTGTTATCAGATTTAGATTTTTATATTATGCGTAGATTTTTTTATGCTTATTTTTTAGTTAAGCTCAGCTTTTTAGTTAGCTTTAAATTTTTCCTAGAGTTCTGGTTTTTTTGAAGTTCAGTTTTCTCCTTAGGATCAGTTTTTTAATTGGCGTGTTTTTTTTCCATTTTAGGATCAGTTTTTTTTCATTAGGTTAAGATTTTTTCCTTAGTATGGTTTTTTCCTTTTAGGTTCAATTTTTTCTTCTCAGGATCAAATTTTTTCATTAGACTTAGATTTTTCATTAGGTTTAGATTTTTCATTAGGTTTAGATTTTTCAGTTAGAGGCAGGTTTTTCATTAGGTTCAGTTTTTTCTCTTAGGCTTAATTTTTTGGTTTGTTCATTAGGTTTATTTTTTTCTCCTCAAGCTTATTTTTTAGGTAGGTGTTTTTTATTTTAGGCTTAGGTTTTTTCTTTTAGGCTCAAATTTTTTTCCTTAGACTAGTTTTTTCCATTTGAGGTTTGGTTTTTATCTTAGGAACAAATTTTTTAGACTTAGACTAAAATTTCTCGTTAGTTTTAGATTTTTTACCTTAAGCTAAGATTTTTCAGTTAGAGTTAGTTTTTTTCATTAGATTCATTTTTCCCCTTAGGCTTATTTTTTTAGGTAGGTGTTTTTTGTCTTAGAATTAGTTTTTTCTTTTAGATTCAGTTTTTCACTTAGGTTTGGAATTTTTCTTTTGAGATTTTTCTCTTGAGATTTTTCTCTTAGATAGAGATTTTACCTTTAAGGCTCAGATTTTTATCTATGCTTTTGATTTTTTTACGGTTTTTTCTGCACTTTTTCTTTACAATTTTTTTTCTCTATAATTTAGCTTTCTATTTTTTATCTATCCTTTATTATTTTATATAGCTCTTTATAAGGGATGTCTTCTTCTAATATTTCCTTTAACTTTATCAATTGGTATCCATAGTTAATTTTCTCTATTGTAGTTATAAATTCTACCCATTATTTTTTTAATTTTACCTTTAGTAATGAATATACTGTCTCTTTTAAAGCATTTATTTTTAGCTGTTTTAATTGTTCATCTTTTTGTTCTAATTTTTCTTAGTATTTTTTCATTTCTTCTTTGTGTGTTTCCAACTCCTCTTGGTATCTTTTCTTTTTATCTTCAAAGATTGATTTAGCTATATATTGTATTAACAGATTATCTTTATACATCCTCTTTATTTTTTCTTTTTTGTCTACCCTTATTTTACACATTGCTTAAAAGTTAAACAAAATTTAAAATAATTAAAATTTAAATAAATTGATTAATTTGGTTTAAGTATTCTTCTTTTGGTAATTCTAATTCTAATATTTTTCTTATTTTATTCAATGTAGATATGTCTTCTATTTTCTGTATTTTTAAAATTATATGGTCTATATTCTCTCTTATCTTTATCCTTAATAATATCTCTATTATTTCTCTCTCTTTTTCTATTTCCTTTTGTTTCAATTGTTCTTCCTTTTGTTTTGCTTCCATTTCCTTTTGTTTTAATTCCTCTTCTTTTTGTTCTAATTTTTCTTGATATTTTTTCTTTTCCTCTCTTTGTCTTTCCAACTCTTCTCTTTGTCTTTCCAACTCCTCCTGGTGTCTCTTCTTCTCCTCTTCAAAAATCACTTCTGCTATATATTGTATTAACGGATTATCTTTATACATCCTTTTTATTTTTTCTTTTTCTTTTTTATCTATCCTCAACATCTTTAAAACTTCCTCCTTTGATACTCTCGTTCTCCTTAAATACATTAACCCTATTATTATTTTCAACAATATCTCCTCTTTTTCCTTATATATCCCTCTCTTTGTCCTCTCTTCTACTAACTCTATCAGCTCTTTGAGTTTCCTTACATCATAATCGCTTGTATAACTCTCTATTAACTCTATCAGCCCTAAATAATCTCTTTTTCTTACTATTTCTCTTATCTCTTCATTTAATAAATTTATTACCATTACCTCTACTTTTATAAAATCTACTCTCTTTTTATTTTCTATTTTCAAGTCTTCCTTTACCCTGTAATAAAATACCCCTTTACTTCTTGAATACCTCTTATCTATACTTAATATCATACTCAATACCGGTAGCTTATATTCTTGTTTTATTAAAATATTATACATCACAGCTTTTAATATGCTCTCTTTACTAAGTATTGTCTGGAACTCTATATTTAGCAAGTAATATTGATTTTCTATTTTGAATTTGATAACAAAATCAGGGATAATTATTTTGGGATGTTGCTCTTTTATTTTTATCACTTTTATATCTGTTATATCTTCTATTTTAAATAAATCAGATAAAAGTTTAGCTGGATTATCGGGACGTTCATAAAATATACTCTTTAAATAATAATCTATATCTTGATACATATATTTAAAGCATAATTTTAAAGTATATTTATTTTTGAATTTTTCTTTATTTTTCGGCTTGTTCCTTCTAAAAAATCTAATTTTAATTTATAAAATAAAAGATA
>FWWM01004057.1_pt1 | contig 34899 bp, 38 predicted proteins | sample 2228351 | NCBI WGS metagenome assembly FWWM01 (sample SAMEA103939774, study PRJEB20133) | metagenome
GGCCGCCGTGGCGAACGTTCGGAGTCTACAGCTCCTCCAGGTTGAAGGCCCGGTGGAGGGCCCGTACCGCCCGGGGCACCGAGGCGGCGTCGATCACACAGGAGATCTTGATCTCCGAGGTGCTGATCATCTGGATGTTGATCTGTTCCGCGGCCAGGGCGCCGAACATGGTGGCCGCCACGCCCGGGTTGCTCACCATCCCCGCGCCCACCACGGAGACCTTCGCCACGCCCTCCTCGCTCTCCACCCGGCTGGCCCCCAGCTCCCGGGCCACGCGCTCCGCGCCCTCCACCGCGGCCCGGGCGTCCTGCCGGCTCACGGTGAAGGAGATGTCCGCCCGCCCCCCCCGGCTGGCGGTCTGGACGATCATGTCCACGTTCACGTGCGCCTCCGCGAGCACCCCGAACAGCCGGTGGGCGACCCCCGGCACGTCGGGCAGGTCCTGGACGGTGATCTTGCACACGTCCAGGTCGTGGGTCACCGCGTTCACACTCCGTACCGGCTCCATGGGCTCCTCCCCGATGATGGTCCCTTCCTCCTCCTCGAAGGTGCTCCGCACGTGCAGCCGCACCCGGTGCAGCTTGGCGTACTCCGCGGCGCGGGTCTGCACCACCACCGCGCCCGAGGAAGCCATCTCCAGCATCTCGTCGTAGGTGAGGTAGGGGAGCTTGCGGGCGGTGGGCACCAGGCGGGGGTCCGCGGTGAACACGCCCGCCACGTCCGTGTAGATCTCGCACACGTCCGCGCCCAGGGCCGCGGCCAGGGCCACCGCGGTGGTGTCCGACCCGCCCCTCCCCAGGGTGGTGAGCTCTCCGGAAGCCGTCACCCCTTGGAACCCCGCCACCACGGGGATCCGCCCGCGGTTCAGTTCGTCCAGCAGCCGTCCGCGCTCCACGTCCAGGATGCGGGCCTTGGTGTGCACCGGCTCGGTGAGGATCCGCACCTGCCAGCCCGCCAAGGAGGTGGCCCGCTCCCCCTCCTCGTGCAACGCCATGGCCAGCAGGGCGATGGAGATCTGCTCGCCCACCGCCAGGAGCATGTCCAGCTCCCGCGGGGAGGGACGCTCGGTGATCTCGTGGGCGCGGGCCAGCAGCTGGTCCGTGGTGTCGCCCGGGGCGGAGACCACCACCACCACCTGGTGGCCCGCGCGCCGGGTGCGGGCCACCCGCCGCGCCACGTGGAACATGCGGTCGGGCGTGGCCACGGAGGTGCCGCCGAACTTCTGGACGATCAAGCTCATGGTCGCTCCGTCCTCCCGCCTGGGGTCAGTCGATCACCCGCAGCAGGGGGCTGATCCCCCGCACCACGGGCATGTGCTGGAGCCTGTGCAGCACCGCCCGCAACGCCCGCTCCGGGGCGGGGTGGGTGCGCAGCAGCACATCCGCCTCCTCCCCGCGGCTCTGCTGCACGATGGAGTGCAGGCTCACCCGCTCCTCCCCGAAGGCGGAAGCCACCTGCGCGAACACGCCGGGCCGGTCTGCCACCCGCAGGACCAGGCAGCTGGCCAGGACGCGGTCCGCGGTGCTGCGGACCTCCTTCCGGTGGTAGCAGGTACAGCTCACACGGCCGTGGGCGCCGGAGCGCCGGTTGCGGGCCACGGCCACCAGGTCCGACACCACCGCGGAGGCGGTGGGGTCGCCGCCCGCTCCCCGCCCGTACAGCAGCAGCTCCCCCGCGGCCTCCGCCCGCATCCACACCGCGTTGAACTCCCGCCGCACGGACGCCAGCGGGTGGGTCCGGGGCAGGAGGGCCGGGTACACCGCAGCCTCCACCTGCTCCCCCAGGTCCCGCGCGTGCGCCACCAGCTTCACCACGAACCCCAGGGCCTTGGTGTACGTGATCTCCCGCTGGGTGAGCTGCCCGATCCCCTCGCAGTGCACGTCGCTGCGGACCACCCGGCTGTTGAAGGCCACGCTGGCCAGGATGGCCAGCTTGGCGGCGGCGTCGTGTCCCTCCACGTCCTCCGTGGGGTCGCTTTCCGCAAACCCCAGCCGCTGCGCCTCGCTGAGGGCCTCCGCGAAGGAAAGTCCGTCCTCGTCCATCCGCGTCAGGATGTAGTTGGTGGTGCCGTTCAGGATGGCGGCGATCTCCTGCACGCGGTCGCCCGCCAGGGACTCCTTCAAGGTCCGGATGACGGGGATCCCGCCTGCCACGCTGGCCTCGAAGAACAAATCGGCGCCTGAGGCTTCCGCGGCCTCCAGGAGCTCCCGGCCCCGGCTGGCCATGAGCTGCTTGTTGGCCGTCACCACGGACTTGCCCAGTCGCAGGGCCTCGTGCACGTAGCTGCGCGCGGGCTCGATGCCCCCGATGAGTTCCACCACCACGTCCACCTCGGGGTCCCGCACCACCTGCCAGGCGTTGTCCGTGAGCAGGTCTCGGTCCACGGCGACTTCCCGGGGCTTGTCCAGGTGCGCCACCGCCACCCGGCGCAGCACCAGGGGCATCCCCGCACGGTGGGTGAGCTCCCCGGCGCTGGCCTGCAGCCGACGCACCACCGCACTGCCCACGGTGCCCAGTCCCAGCAGACCCACGCGCAGCATCTCGCTCGATTCTACCCAGCGTCCGCCGTCCGGAACAGCCTGCCGCCGGTCAGATCAACCGGGCCAGGGCCTCCACGGTGGGCTCCACCGGTACCGGCTCCGGCGCGCGCTCCGCGGCGCTGGGGTCTTTGAGCCCGTGTCCGGTGAGCACCGCCACCACGGTGCCCCGCAGGGACACCCCCTCCCGGACCAGCCGGAGCAGCCCGGCCACGGAGGCTGCGGAGGCGGGTTCCACGAACAGCCCCTCCTCCTGGGCAAGGCGCGCCTGCGCGCGCAAGATCTCCTCGTCGGACACCGCGAGAATCCGCCCGCGGGACTCTGCGGCGGCCCGCACGGCACCTTCCCACGAGGCCGGCCGTCCGATGCGGATGGCGGTGGCCACCGTCTGGGGCCGCTCCACGGGCCGGCCGAGCACGAGGGGTGCCGCACCTTCCGCCTGCACCCCCCACATGCGGGGCCGCCGCGCGGGCGGCAGGGCCTCGCAGAACCCCCGCCAGTACGCGGTGATGTTCCCTGCGTTGCCCACCGGCAGGACCACCGCGTCCGGGGGGGCCTCCAGCTGCCGGAGGATCTCGAAGGCCGCGGTCTTCTGCCCCTCCAGCCGGTAGGGGTTCAGGGAGTTCACCAGGGCCAGCCCCAGCTGTTCGCTGGCCTCCCGGACCAGCCTTAGGGCCGCGTCGAAGGAACACGCTACACTCGCCACCACCGCCCCGTGCATGCGGGCCTGCGCCAGCTTGCCAGTGGCCACCGCACCCTCCGGCAGGACCACCAGGCACCGCAGGCCGGCCCGCCCCGCGTACGCGGCCGCGGAGGCCGCGGTGTTCCCCGTGGACGCGCACACCACGGCCCGGGCGCCGGACTCCACCGCCTTGGCCACCGCCACCACCATGCCCCGGTCCTTGAAGGAGCCCGTGGGGTTGGCGCCTTCCCACTTGAAGAACAGCTGGGCCTGGGGCAGCTCGCGGCCGATGGACACGGACGGCACCAGGGGTGTGTTCCCCTCCCGCAGGGACAGCAGGGGGGTCCGGTCGGTCACCGGCAGGCGGTCCGCGAACGCCTGCAGGACGCCGGGCCAGGCGGTCATGGGGGCCGCCCCGCGGCGGGGTACGAGCCCAGGCGGATCACCCACAGGCACTGGGCCCGGAGGGCGTCTAATGCCCGCTGCACCCGGGCTTCCTCCTCGTGTCCCTCGAAGTCCACGTAAAACACGTACTCCCACACCGCGTGCCGCGCGGGGCGGCTCTCCAGCTTCGTCAGGTTCAACCCCTCCTCCGCCAGGGCCCCCAGGGCACGGTACAGGGCGCCGGGTTGGTGGGCGGTGGCGAACACCACGGAGGTCTTGCTGGGGTCCCGGCGCGGGGCGGGCTGCGCGGCCACGGACAGGAACCGGGTGTAGTTCAGCGGGTTGGTCTGGATCTCCTCCGCCAGCACCACCAGCCCGTACAGCTCCGCGGCCCGGCGGCTGGCGATGGCCGCGCTGTCGGGGGACGGGTGTTGGGCCAGCATCTGCGCGGAGCCTGCGGTGTCGTAGTACGGCACCACCTCCACCCCCAGCTGGCGCAGGAACGCCTCGCACTGGGCCAAAGCCTGCGGGTGGGAGTACACCCTCCGGACCTGGCTCAGGGTCGTGCCCGGAGCCCCCAGCAGGCAGTGGGAAACCCGCAGGGTCACCTCCCCGGTGATGCGCAGGGCGTGGTGGAACTGCAGGAGCAGGTCGTAGGTCTCGTTGATGCTGCCCGCCTCGGAGTTCTCCACGGGCACCATCCCCGCCTCCGCCTCGCCGTCTGCCACCGCCTGGAACACCTCCCGCAGCGTGCGCCGCGGCAGGACGTCCACCGCGCCGAAGTGGCGCAGCGCCGCCTCCTCGCTGAAGGCCCCCCGCTCGCCTTGGAAGGCCACCCGCCGCACGGTCACGACGCCAGCTCCCGGGCGCGCCGGGTGGCCCGCTGCACGGCTTCCACCAACGCGCCCCGCACGCCGTGCTCCTCCAGCGCCCCCAGCCCGGCCATGGTGGTCCCGCCGGGAGAGGTCACCCGGCGGCGCAGTTCCGCGGGGTCCTCGCCCGTGTCCCGGAGCATGCGGGCAGCTCCGAACACCGTCTGCACCACCAGGTCCCGGGCCACCTGGGGCGGCAGCCCCGCCCGCACACCGGCTTCGATGAGGCTTTCCACCAGGAAGAAGACGTAGGCGGGGCCGCTGCCGGACAGCCCGGTGACCAAGTCGATGCGCTCCTCCGGGACCTCCACCACCGCCCCCACCGCGCCGAACAGGTCCCGGGCCAGCTGGGCGTCCTCCTGCCCTGCCCAACGGCCGAGGGCGTACGCGGTGACCCCCTCCCGGACCGCGGAGGGGGTGTTCGGCATGGCCCGGACCACCGGGAGTCCGGGGAAGGCGCGCTCCAGGGACGCCAGCGTCAGGCCCGCCACCACGGACAGGATCCGGTGGCCGGGGCCCACGTAGGGCTGCAGCTGCTGTGTGGCTTCGGCTACGTCCTTGGGCTTCACCGCCAGGACCAGCACCTGGGCGGCGGCGCACAGTTCGTCCTTCCGGTGGGTCGTCCGGATCCCGTAGCGGGCCTGGAGTGGAGCGCCTCCAGGCGGGGCCGGTGGGACCTGTTGTTGGCCCAGATGCGGTCTGCGGGCCAGCCCGCGGCCCGCATGCCGCTGATGAGGGCCTCCGCCATGTTGCCGGCGCCCACGAAGCCCACCGAGGGATACGTCTTGCCGTCCACCTTCCTCTCCTCAACAGGAGCGCGCCTCCGCCGCAAGGGCGGAGGCGCGCTCCGCGGTACCACCTTGCTTCCGGCCGGCTTTCCAGGCCGGCCGGCGCTCGGCTCGCGACAACGGGCGTACCCGGCGGGTTTCGGCCGCTGTTGGGCCTTCCTCCCGCGGCTCCGGGGTGGGTGTCCGGGTAGCCCCCGACCGGCCTCGCACCCCCTGCCGGCTCGCTTCCGGGCGGCTTTCCCGGTCGGCCCCTTCCTCGCCGAGTTCGGACCGTTTGTAGCACACGGGCCGGCGCCCCGTCAACGCGCCTGCCTTCGAGGCTAGATGGCCCGCTCGAAGTACAGGTGCACCCGCTCGGTGACAAAGCCCAGCCTGCGCAGGAGGGCCCCCGCGGGCACGTCCAGGCCCCAGTGGTTTACCCGGGCGGGTTGGTCCTTCCCGTGCAGGAACGCCAGCGCCGCGGAGGCCACAGCCGTCCCCACGCCGCGCCGCCGGTGGTGCTCCCGCACCGCCACCCACAGGTCCGCGATGCCGCCCCGGGATGCCGCGTGCGCGTACCCCACCCGTACCCCGCCGCGCTCGCACACGAAGGTCCGGGTGTGGGGCTTGCCGACACGCTGCGCCATCTCGCGGTCGGAGACCCGCTCGCCGAACGCCTCCTGGTGGATCCGGGCCAGCTCCGGGGCGTCCTGGGGCTCCGCCTTGCGCACCGTGTACCCCGCGGGCGGGTCCACAGGTTTGCCCCGGTGGTGCCGCACCACCGTACGCAGCGCGTTCACCAGGCCGAAGCCTTCCTGCCGCACCAGGGCCAGGGCCAGGGGGTTGGCCTCGTGGGTCCGGAGCAGGACCGAGTCCTGGTGCGCGGCGCGGTGGTGCTCCAGCAGGAACTGCCAGACCCGCCGCACCAGGCCTTCGTCCGTGAGGTCCAACGGTCCCGGCCGGCCCCCTGCGGGGTCCGCCACCACCTCCTCCACCAGCACGCGGCGCCCCTGCCGGCCGAACACCACGAAGCCCGCGGCCCGGCCGTTCACGTGCATGAGGTGGACCTCTTTTTCGGACTGCACCCACCAGAAGTCCTGGGGGCCGATGGGCCCGTACTTGTCGAAGCAGGCGGAGTACCCTCCGCCGTGCACCGGTTCGTACAGCCGTACCAGCCGGTCGGTGTCCTCCGCGGTGGCTGGCCGGAACTCCACCCGCACGGGTCCCCCCGCTTCAGGGACGGCGCCGCACCCGCCGGGGAACCTGTGGGCCCACCCGCTCCGGCCCCCACAGCCGCTCCAGGCGGTAGAAGGCCCGCTCCTCCGGGCCCAGCAGGTGCACCACCACGTCCCCGTAGTCCATGAGCAACCACCGGCTGTGTGGGGTCCCCTCCCGTCCCAGCAGGCGCGCGCCCGCCGCCTCCATGGCCTCCTCCACCCCCTCCGCGATGGCCCGCAGCTGCACCACGCTCTCGCCCGTGGCGATCACGAAGTAGTCCGCCACCAGGGTGTACTCCCTCAGGTCCAGAATCACCACGTCCGTGGCCCGCTTCTCCTCCGCGGCCCGCGCGGCCACCATGGCCTTCTGGTACCCCTCCATCCTCAGGCGGCGCCCTCCGCCTCCCGGTACAGCGCGTGCTTGACGATGTACTGCTCCACCGCCTCCGGCACCAGGTAACGGATGGGCTTCCCGTGCCGGACCCGCCACCGGATCTCCGTGGAGGAGATGGCCAGAGCGGGGATCTCCAGGAGGTGGATGCGGTGTCGGTACTCCCGGCCGATGGTGCTGTTCTGCCAGTCCTCGTGGTTCAGGGTGTAGCCGGGCCGGGTGGCGGCAATGAACTCGCACAGCCGCAAGAGCTCCTCCGTCCGGTGCCACTCCCCCCGTAGGATCTGGTGGATGGCGTCCGCGCCCGTGATGTAGAAGAGCTGGACCCCGCCGAACCGCGCCCGGAAGGCCCGCAGGGTGTCCACGGTGTAGCTCGGACCCGGCCGGTCGATCTCCTCCCGCGACACGTCAAAGTACGGGTTGGTGGCGGTGGCCAGGAAGGTCATCCGGAAGCGGTGTTCGGGGTCTGTCACCTCCGAGGGGTCCTTGTGGGGCGGGTGGCGGTTGGGCACGAAGATCACGCGGTCCAGCCCCAGCTGCCAGCGGGCCTCCTCCGCGGTCACCAGGTGCCCCAGGTGGATGGGGTCGAAGGTCCCGCCCATGATGCCCACGCGTGCCATCAGTCCGCCACTTCCGCCGGCACCGGCTGCGGTTTCGGTGTCGCCTGCACCAGGTCCCACAGCTTCCACGCGAGCTCCCCGAGCCCTTCCCCGGTCACCCCCGAGGTCCGGAACACGTGGTAGCCCCGGGCCTCCAGGGGTCCTGCGAGCTCCTCCGCGCGGCGCCGGCCCTCTGGCAGGTCCACCTTGTTCAGCAGCACCACCCGGCCGCGCTCTGGCAGCGCGGGGTCGTAGGCGGCGAGTTCCGCGCGAAGGGTTTCCAAGTCCTCCAGGGGGTCCGGGGAAAGGGCACAGTCCAGCACGAAGGCCACCACGCGGGCGCGGGAGGCGTGACGGAGGAACCGGTGCCCCAGTCCCGCGCCCCGGTGGGCGCCCTCCACCAGTCCCGGCAGGTCCGCGAGCACGAAGGATTTCCCAGGAGCAGGCGACACCACGCCCAGGTTCGGGTGCAGGGTGGTGAAGGGGTAGTCGCCGATCTTGGGCCGCGCGCTGGACAGGCGGGCCAGCAAGGTGGACTTGCCCGCGTTGGGCTTCCCCACCAGCCCCACGTCGGCCAAAAGCCTCAGCTCCAGCACCAGGGTCCGCTCCTCCCCTTTTTCCCCCGGTTCCGCGTACCGGGGCGCCCGACGGGTCGGGGTGGCGAAGTGCGCGTTCCCCCTACCCCCGCGGCCTCCCCGCGCCACCACCACCACCTGTCCGTGCTCGGCCAGGTCCGCCAGCACCCGACCCGTGGCCGCGTCCTTCACCACCGTCCCCACGGGCACCGGGATCACCAGGTCCGGAGCCGACCGGCCCGTGCGGTTGCCGCCCTGGCCGTGGCCGCCCCGCTGCGCGCGGAACACTCTCCGGTAGCGGAAGTCCAGGAGGGTGGACAGCGACGCCTCCGCCCGGAGCAGGACGCTGCCACCGTGGCCTCCGTCCCCGCCGTCCGGACCGCCCTTGGGGACGAACTTCTCCCGGCGGAAGCTCACACAGCCCCTGCCCCCGTCCCCCGCCTTCACGTGGATGGTGGCCTGGTCTACGAACCGGGACATGGACGCGCGTCCAAACGAAAGGCCCGGGCCGGGTGCGGCCCGGGCCTGCGTGGACCTCCCGCGGGCTCACGCTCCTTCAGGCAGCACACTCACCTGACGGCCCGACCGACCCCGCCGCTCGAAAGCCACCACCCCGTCCACCAGCGCGAACAGCGTGTCGTCCGAGCCCATCCCCACGTTCCGCCCGGGGTAGATGCGGGTGCCGCGCTGCCGCACCAGAATGCTGCCTGCCCGCACCCACTGGCCCGCGTAGCGCTTCACGCCCAGCCGCTGGCCGGGGCTGTCCCGTCCGTTCCGGGTGCTGCCTCCGCCCTTCTTCTGCGCCATGCCGGACCTCCCCGCCCGTCAGTCTCCCGAAGCCGGCACCTCGATGCGCTCCACCCGGAGCGCGGTGAACGGCTGCCGGTGCCCGCGCTTGCGGCGGTACCGGACCTTCGGCTTGTACTTGAACACCCGCACCTTCCGGCCCCGTCCCTGCTCCAGGATGCGCGCCACCACCCGCGCGCCCGGCACCCACGGCGTTCCCACCACCGTCCGCTCGCCGGAGACCAGCAGGACCCGGTCCCACACCACCTCCTGCCCGGGCTCCCCAGGGATCCGCTCCACCCGCACCGTCTGGCCCTCCCAGACGCGCACCTGCTTTCCGCCGGTCTCTACCACCGCGTACACGGCCACACCTCCAGACCTCCCGGATTCTAGCAAGACGAGGCGACCACGAGCCCGCGCGGCTGGCCCTCCGGCTGCTGGAGGTGGCCGCCTGGATCACCGACGCCCTGGACCCGGACCAGGTCCTGCACAGGGCCGCGGAGGGCCTGGTCCGGGTGCTGGACGCGCAGTCCGGGGTGGCGTACACGTACCACCCCCGGGAGGCCGCCCTGGAGCTGCGCGCCGCGGTGGGCAAGGCCCCCCGGGTCCGGCCCTACGCCCCCATCCGCACCGACGGGGTAACCAGCCGGCTGCTGCGCGCCCTGGCTCCCGTGGCGGTCCCGGACTGTACCCAGGACCCCGGGGTCAGGCCGGAGCTGGTCTCCGCGGGGGTGTCCGCCTTCGTCGGCCTGCCCTTGCTGCGGGACCGGGCGGTCCGCGCGGTGGTGTACGTGAACTTCAGCCGGCCCCAAACCTTCGCCCCCGAGCTCATTGCCCTCCTCGCCGCGTTCGCGCGCCAGGTCAGCGTGGCCCTGGACCGGGCCGAGGCGCACCGGGCCATCCGGGTAACCCGGGACCGCATGATCGTCAGCCTGGCGGAAGCGGTGGACGCCCGCGACCACCCCACGGGGGGCCACTCCCGGAGGATCCAGACCCTCGCGAGGACCCTCGGGCTAGCCCTGGGCCTGGAACCGGATCGCATGGACCACCTGGAGACCGCCGCGCTGCTGCACGACATCGGCAAGATCGGGGTCCGGGACGCGGTGTTGTTGAAGCCCGGCCAGCTGTCGGGCCCGGAGCGTCGGGAGGTGGAGCAACACTCCCTCATCGGGGCCCGGATCCTGGCTGCCGCGGGGCTGCCGGAGGAGGTGGTGGAGGCGGTCCGGCACGCGCACGAGTGGTACGACGGCACCGGGTACCCCGCGGGGCTGGCGCAAGACCGCATCCCCATCTTATCCCGCATTGTGGCCGTGGCGGACGCCTTCGAAGCCATGACCGCGGACCGCCCCTACCGCCGTGGCACCACGTGGGAGAACGCCTTGGAGGAGCTGGAAGGACAGGCGGGCCGGCAGTTCGACCCGCAGGTGGTGGCCGCCCTCCGCCAGGTGCTCCGTGACCCGCAGCGACGCGCGCAGCTGGCGGCGGACATCTCCGCCGCCTCCGCCGCGGGTCCGGACCCCACCGCGGACCTGCCTCCCGCGGAGGCCTCTCAGCTGCTGGCGAGGGCCTTCTACGCCTTCGCCTGGTGCTTCCTGGACGCCTTCGAGCAGACCGCCGGCCCCCACATCGCGGAGCGGCTGGTGGACCGCCTGCCCGTGATCCCCCTGTTCGAGCCCTCCCTGGGGTGCCACGGGTCCGTGACGGTCACCCGCGCCACCGTCTTGCGGCGTCTGGACCAGTACCGGCAACAGCTGCGGGAGATGGTGGACGAGGCCCGGCAGGTGTGCGGGGACCGCATCTGCCGGAACCTGCTGGAGGAGGCGGCCCGGAGCCTGCCGGAGGGAATCCGGGAGGCGTGCGCCTTCCTTCTCCAGGGCCTCCTGCCTGACGGGCTTCCCTCCAGCCCGGGCTCCCGCTGAAGCCAACGGCGGGCTTCAGTGGGCCTCCGCGGCCTGCCGCTGTCGGGCGGCCTCCTCCACCACCTTCTGCGCGATGTGGGCGGGCACTTCCTCGTAGTGGGAGAAACTCATCTCGAAGGAGCCCCGACCGCCCGTGATGGACCGGAGGTCGCTGGCGTACCGCAACATCTCCGCCATGGGGACCTGGGCCCGCACGGTGGTGGTGCCGTCCCCGTTCGGCTCCATCCCCTGGATCCGGCCCCGCTTGCCGTTCAGGTCCCCGATCACGTCGCCCACCAGGTCGTCGGGCACGGTGACCGCCACGTTCATGATGGGCTCCAGCAGCACCACCCCCGCCTGCTCCGCGGCCTTCTTGAAGGCCAGGGAACCCGCGATCTGGAAGGCGATGTCGGAGGAGTCCACGGGGTGCGTCTTGCCGTCCAGCAGGGTCACCCGCACGTCCACCACCGGGTAGCCCGCCAGCACCCCTTCCTCCATGGCCTTGCGCACCCCCTTGTCCACGGAGGGGCGGAACTGCTGGGGGATGGCGCCGCCGAAGATCTTGTCCACGAACTCGTAGCCCGCGCCGCGGGGCAGGGGCTCGATCTCGATGGTGCACACCCCGTACTGGCCACGGCCGCCCGTCTGCTTCACGTACCGGCCCTCCGCGGTGGCCTTCTTCCGGATGGTCTCCCGGTACGGCACGTGCGGCTGGCCCAGCTGCACCTCCACGTGGAACTTCCTGCGCAGGCGGTCCGCCACGATCTCCAGGTGCGACTCCCCCAGGCCCGACAGCACCGTCTTCTTCGACTCCGGGTCGTGCTCTATGTGCAGGGTGGGGTCCTCCTCCGCCAGCCTGGCCAGCGCCTGGCCCAACTTGTCCTCGTCCTGCTTGCTCTTGGGCTCCACCGTCATGGCGATGGCGGGCCTGGGGAACTCGATGGGCCGCAGCCGCACCGGGTGGTCCTTGGCGCACAGGGTGTCGTTGGTGTGGGTGTCGCTCAGCTTCGCCACCGCACCCAGGTCGCCCGCGGCCACCTCCGGGACAGGGATCTGCTGCTTGCCGCGGAGCAGGTACAGCTGGCCCACGCGCTCCACCCGCTCCTTGGTGGCGTTGTACACCTGGGAGTCGGACCGCAGGGTGCCGGAGTACACGCGGAAGTACGACAGCCGTCCCACGTAGGGGTCCGCCATGGTCTTGAACACCAGGGCGGCCAGGGGACCTGTGGGGTCCGGGCGCAAAGTCTGTCCCTCCAGGGACGTCTCCCCGGGGCGGTCCAGCGGGCTGGGCGCCAGCTCCACCAGGGCTTCCAGCAGCTCCCGGGCTCCCACCGCCTGCAGGGCGACCCCGCACAGCACCGGCACCACCCGGCCAGAAGCCACGCCCGCCCGCAGCCCCCGGCGCAGCTCCTCCTCCGTCAGCTCTCCGGACTCCAGGTACTTCTCCAGGAGGGCGTCGTCGGACTCCGCGGCCGCCTCCGTCAGCCGGTCCCGCCAGCGCTGCGCCTCCTCCCGGACCTCCTCGGGCAGCTCGTCCTCCCGCGGGCGGCCCTCCTGGGAGCGGCAAGCCCGCATCCGCACCAGGTCCACCACGCCCTGCAACGCGGCCTCCGAGCCCAGCGGCAGTTGAAGGGGGACCACGTGGGCGCCGAACCGCCCCTCCAGCGCCTCCACCGTGCGGGCGAACTGCGCGTTCTCCCGGTCCAGGCGGTTGACGAACACGAACCGCGGCAGGCCGTAGTGGTCCGCCACCTTCCACAGCTTCTCCGTCTGCACCTGGACGCCGCTGAGGGCGTCCACCACGAACAGCGCCAGGTCCGCCACCCGCAGCGCCGCGTAGGCCTCTCCCACGAAGTCGGGGTAGCCCGGGGTGTCCACCAGGTTGACCTTGTGGTCCCGCCACTCCAAGGGAGCGGTGGCGGCGTTGATGGTGATCCGGCGCCGCACCTCCTCGGGGTCGAAGTCCGTGGTGGCACTGCCCTCGTCCACCCGTCCCATGCGCTCCACCGCGCCCGCGGTGTACAACAGCGCCTCCACCAGGCTGGTCTTGCCCACCCCGCCGTGTCCCACCACCGCCACGTTCCGGATCCGCTCCGCCGGATAGGTCTTCACGTCCAGGCCCTCCCGTTCAGTATCCTGCTTCCCTATCTACCACGTTCCGCAGGGGCTCCCCCGCCAGGTAGCGGCGGAGGTTGTCGCAGAACAGCCCCACCACCCGGTCCCGGTACCCGTGGAAGTCCCCGGCCACGTGGGGGCTCAAGAGGACGTTCGGCAGCGTCCACAGGGGGCTGTCCGGGGGCAGCGGCTCCGTGGCGAAGGTGTCCAGGGCCGCACCCCGCAGCCTCCCCTCCCGCAGCGCTTCCACCAACGCCTCCTCGTCCACCAACCCCCCTCTGCCCACGTTCACGAGGACCGCGTGGGGCTTCATCCGCCGCAGCTCCTGGCGTCCCAACAGCCCCCGGGTGGCGGGGACCAGGGGCAGGGTGAGCACCACGTAGTCGGAGTTCTCCAGCACCTCTTGCAACCCCTCGGGCCCCAGCACCCGGTCCACGTGGGGCACCGGCCCCGGACGCCGGCGGGTGCCCAGGACCCGGGCGCCCAGCGCCTTGCACAGGCGCGCCACCTCCTGGCCCACCGCGCCCAGCCCCACGATGCCCACGGTGCTGCCTGCCAGCTGCCCGCCCACCTCCCGCTGCCACCGGCGCTGCCGCTGGTGCTCCAGGTGCACGTGGAGGTTGCGGGCAAACGCCAGCAACCACCCCAGCACGTGCTCCGCCATGGGCGTCGCGTGCACGCCCCGGCTGTTGGTGAGGAGGACGTCCGACCGCCACAGGGCACCGCCCCACAGGTGGTCCACCCCCGCGGACGTGACGTGCACCCACCGCAGCCGCCCGGCCCGCTCCACCCACCCGTCCGGCACCGCCCAAGCCAACAGGACCTCCGCCCAGGGCAGGTGGGCGTCCACCTCCTCCCGTCCGGCCACCCGCACCTCCACCTCCGGGCCACAGGACCGGATGGACTCCACGTGGCGGGCCTCCACCCGCCAGGCGCACAGGACCACGCAGGGATCCCGCCCGCTACGGCGCATGCTCCGCGGGCTGCCGGCCGGCCGCCTCCCGCAGCCGGCGCACCACGAAGGCGCGATCCAGAGCTGCCAACAGCGCTCCCGCCTGCGGGCCGCTGCGGGTCCCCAAAAACGCCAGGTACACCGCGCCGAAGGCCTCCTGGGCGGACAGACCCAGCTCGGCCTTCAAGCGGTGGATGGTCGTCTGGATGCCGTCCGGGTCCGGCGCGGCTTGTTCGACCCGGTCCGCCAGGCGCTCCAGGAGGAGGCGCTGCGCCGCGTTCAGGGAGGCCGCCTCCGGGGGGAGGGTCTCCCGCACCGCGATGCGGTAGTGGGGCGGCGCCCACCGCTCCAGCCACCGGCGCGCGTCCGCCACCCGGGCCTGAAGCTCCTCCCGGTCCGCCTCCGACAGCGGCGCCCCCTTCTCCCGCTCCACCTGCTCTTCCACCCGCACGTGCGGCATCTGCACCCAGAAGGCCACTTTGGAAAACCGCGGCCGCACGAAGGGCTGCGGAGGCGTGGGCTTGATCCACGCGTACTGGAAGGTCCGGCTCAGGTCCCGGACGTCCTGCGCCTCGCCGGGCGTGCGCGCGGGCAACTCCCCGAAGTAGGCGGCCGCGGCGCGGTCGTACTCGTCGTACAGGCGGGGAATGGTCTCCCCCTGCGGGTCGAAGTCGATGGCGGTGCGGTAGTACGCCCGGACCACCAAAAACCGCACCAGCTCCGGCCGCAGGACTTCCAGCAACTCCCGGGCCGCTACGCCGCCGCGGCTGCTGGCCATCTTCTTGCCGCCCACCAGGAAGAACTCGTACGCGATGGGGAAGGGGACTTCCACGCCGAACACCCGGCGGGCCACCACCGAGGCGGTGTCGTGGCTCCCGCCCCGGGTCATGTGGTCCTTGCCCGCGCCCTCCACGTTCACCCCAAAAAGGGCCCACTTGGCCGCCCACTCCGTGCGGTACGTGAGCTTGGCGCCCCCGCGGAAGGGGGACCGGCGGCCCCGGTGGCCGCAGCCCCGCGCCCACGCCACCTTGTCCGGCCGGCACTCGTACGCCACCTCCTGGCCATCCCATCCCAGCACCACGGTGGTCCCAATACGGCCGCACCGCTCGCACAGCACCTGCACGGGGTGGCGTTCCGCACGCCGGCTGCCCGTGATCTCCCGCTCGATGGCCACGATCTCCGCGGCGCGGTCCAGGGCCACCCGCAAGGCGAAGTCGAACCGGCCGGACCGGTACAGCTCGCTGGTACGGTACGTGTGGGGCTGGCAGCCCACCCGGCGGAAGATGGCCTCGAACTCCGAGGCGAAGTGGTCCGCGAAGCTGGAGCTGGCAGGCTCGTGCCAGGGCACGTGGCACAGGGGGCGGCCCATGTGGGGTTCGTAGAACGCCTGGGGCAAAGATGGCGGCAGCCCATCCAGGGGGTCGAAGTCGTCGAACCCGTACAGGAACCGCACCGCCTGCCCCCGCTCCCGCAAGCCCCGGACCACCACATCATGGAGCAGCACGCCCCGCAGGGAGCCCACGTGGGCGGGTCCCGAGGGCGTCCAGGCGTCGTTCACCACGTAGGGCCCCGGACGCGCTTCGCAGATGCGCTCCACGAGGATGTCCACCCACACAGGACGGCTCCGTCCGGCTGGCGCTGGGACGGTCCCCGGACGCCCCTCTAGGATACCGGCGCCGGGGAGGCGTGCGCCACCAACCACCGGCGCGCGGGGGCGGCCACGAAGAAGGAACCGGCCACCACCAGCACGTCCTCCGGCCCGCACCGGTCCGCCGCCCAGGCCACGGCCTCCTCGCAGGCCTCCACCACGTGCACGCGAGGGTGCAGTCCCCGCAGCGCCAGAGCCAGCTCCTGCGCGGGCACCGCCCGCACGTGGTGCGGTGTGGTCACCACCACCTCGTCCGCCACGGGCAGCACCTCCGCCGCGGTGGGCTCCAGCTCGTGGCCCCGCACCATCCCCAGGACCAGCACCACCCGCCGGCCGGAGAACAGCTCCTCCAGGGTGGTCCGCAGGGCCCGCATGGAAGCGGGGTTGTGCGCCACGTCCACCAGCACCCACGGCCGCCGGCTCAGCAGCTCCTGCCGCGCGGGCCACCGCACGCAGGCCAGCCCGTCCCGCACCGCCTGTGCGTCCAGGGCGGCTCCCTCCCGCTCCCGCCACACCTCCGCAGCGGCCACCGCCACCGCCGCGTTGGTGGCCTGGTGGCGGCCCAGCAGCGGCACCCACAGCCGTCCGTACCGGCCGCGGGGGGTGTGCACGGACAGGCGGACTCCGTCCAGACTGCTCGCCTCCACGTGGACCTGTACGTCCTCCCCCACCCGCACCCGCCGCACGCCCAGCTCCTGGCAGGCGTGCTGCAGCACCTCCTCCGCCTCCGGCGCCTGCGGAGCCGTCACCACCGTCCCACCCGCCCGCAGGATGCCCGCCTTCTCCCGGGCGATCTCCCGCAAGGTGCGGCCCAGCACGTCCGTGTGGTCGTGGGAGACGGGCGTGATCACCGACACCTCCGGGACGGGTGGCACGCGTTGGTGGCGTCCAGCCTTCCCCCGATCCCCACCTCCAGCACCGCCCGGTCCACCTGCTCCTCCACAAAGTACCGGAGGGCCAACGCCACCGAGACCTCGAAGTACGTGGGCCTGCCCCAGGGGTCGCTGGCCCCTGCGTCCACCGCGGGGACGGTGTCGCGAACCAGGTCTGCGAGCCGGTGGGGCTCGATCAACTCGTCGCCCACGCGGATGCGCTCCCGGTAGTCCCACAGGTGGGGCTTCGCGTAGAAGCCCACGCGCTGGCCGTGCGCCTGCAGGATGGACACCAGCATGGCCGCGGTGGACCCCTTGCCCTTGGTCCCCGCCACCAGCACGGCACGCAGCCGCTCCTGTGGGTCGCCCAGGCGGGCCAGAAGGGCGCGCATGCGCTGGAGCTTGATGTGCGCGTACGGCACCGCGGACTGCTCGTAGTTCAGCAGGCCTTCCAGCCACCGCAGGGCCTGCGCGTAGGACCACCCCTCCTTCACCGGCACTCCCCCTCCCGCTGCAGCCGGGCCGCCCGCACGGTGTTCCGCAGCAGCATGGCCACCGTCATGGGCCCCACCCCGCCCGGGACGGGCGTGATCCAGCCCGCCACCTCCCGGACCGCGTGGAAGTCCACATCCCCCACCACGTGTCCGTCCTGCCGGCTGATGCCCACGTCCACCACCACCGCGCCGGGCTTCACCATGTCCGCGGTGATCAGCCGGGGCCTGCCCACCGCGGCCACCAGGACCTCCGCCTCGCGGGTGTGCGCAGCGAGGTCCCGGGTCCGGGAGTGGCAGACGGTGACGGTGGCGTGCTCCGCCAGCAGGAGCAGCGCCGCGGGCTTGCCCACCAGGTTGCTGCGGCCCACCACCACCACCCGCGTTCCCCCCAGGGGCAGGCCTGTGCACCGCACCAGCTCCAGGATCCCCAGGGGCGTGCACGGCACCAGCTGCGGGCGGCCCAGGCTCAGGCGCCCCACGTTGTACGGGCTGAGTCCGTCCACGTCCTTGCGGGGGTCCAGCCGCTCGAACACCGCCTCCGGGTCCAGGTGGGGGGGCAGGGGCAACTGGGGCAGGATGCCGTGCACGTCCTCCCGCTGGTTGAGCCGGTCCACCAGAGCCGCCAGCAGCTGCGCCAGGGTGGTGTCCGGGGGCAGGTGGAAGGTCTCCGACCGGATGCCCACCTGGCCCGCGGCCCGGGCCTTGTTCCGCACGTACAGGGCGGAGGCGGGATCATCGCCCACCAAGATGGCCGCCAGGGCCGGGCGGGTGCCGTGCCGGGCCACGAACGCGTCTACCTCCTCCCGTACCTCCTCGCGGATCCGCGCGGCCAGCGCGCGCCCGTCCAGGATCTGGCCCATAGGAAGGTCCCTCCGTGCCTTGTGGGTGACCGCGCCGCGGCTGCGGGCGAACCGATCCCTACCTTATCACAGGGACGGACGACTCACGGGCCAGAGCCTGCGGGCCGGACGTCCGCGCAGATGCGGCAGGCCCCGTCCGGTTGGCTGCTCACCGTGACGTCCTCCTCGCCCACTTCGACCCACCGCAGCCTGAACCGCACGGGCCAGTCCTTCTGCGTGAGCACGGGGTTAAACCGGCGCTCCAGCTCCCGCAGCACGGGCTCCGGCACGGGGAGTCCGTTCACCCGCAGCCGGTCCAGCCGGAAGTACAGCTCGGGCCCTCCCTCCACCGCGAACCGCCCGCGGAGCTGGACGGGGAGCAGGGCACCCCACAGGGGTACTGTGCCACGCCCGTACACGTAGCCACGCTCGCTCCACAGGCGTACCTCTTGGCCAGGGGTGATCTGGGAGAAGTACTGCTCGAGGTTGTGAAAGCTGACCCGCATGTGCAGGGCGGTGTCCCGGACGCCGTCCAGCTCGAACTGCCCTCTCCGGAGGGCCTGCGGGTTGAAGCTGGCCCCCACCAGCTTCACCCACGCCTCGTCCACCCGGAACCCTCCCGTCAGCGTCGCGCGCGCCGCGTACACGCTGACCCGGGCGTAGCCGCCCTCGTACAGGTCCGGGACCGCGTCCACCCGCAGCGTCTGGGCGTCCCGGAAGAAGCTGCCCACCGCCCGGCGGAGGAGGGGGTCGTCCGCCCCCGGAGCCACGTGGCTGACCGTCAGCACGAGCAGGAGGGCAACAAGCACCGCCCGTGGCCGCACGCCATCCCCCTCCCGCGTGGCTGTACCGGACGCGCGCCCGGCGGCCGGGATGGAGCGGGAGACGGGAATCGAACCCGCACCACCAGCTTGGAAGGCTGGGGCTCTACCATTGAGCTACTCCCGCCCGGGAACCGTAGCCCTGGTGGGCGGGGAAGGATTCGAACCTCCGAAGGCGTTCCGCCAGCTGATCTACAGTCAGCCCCCTTTGTCCGCTCGGGCACCCGCCCAACCACCTGGGATTCTAGGTTCGGGGCTCCCGGCGGTCAAGGCGGGCCTCTTTCAGCCGCTCCCGGAGCACCTCCGCGAGGGCGGTGGCGTTGTTGTGGCGCTCGTCGCGCGCCGCGAACAGCAACGTCACCGGGCCCTGGCGGGCCCGCTCCACCAGCCGGTCCACCACCCCTCGGGCGGGCTCGCGCTCCAGCTCCTGCCGGTACCGGCGGCGGAACTCCTCCCAGCGGGACGGGTCGTGGCGGAACCACCGGCGCAGGGCGTGGCTGGGGGCCACCTCCCGCGCCCACACGTCCACCCGGGCGGCCTGCTTGCTGAGCCCCCGGGGCCACAGACGGTCCACCAGCACCCGCAGGCCGTCCGCGGGATCCGGGGGATCGTACACCCGACGCACCCGGACCATCCCCGCACATGGTGCCTCCTCCGACTGGACCCGTCCACCCTCACCGTGCAAAATGGTGGGCGGATCCCACGCAGGAGGAAGGCATGGCCGCAACCCTGGCAGTGTTGCTGGCTCTGGCCCTCATGGGCACGGGGGTGTACCTGGTGTGGAAGCTGGCCGCGCCCACGTGGCGCCAGGCGGTACAGGAGCTGGACGCGGAATTATCCGCGGAGGCGCCCGTGCGCCGCCCCGACCTGGCCGCGGACGTGGCGGACCACGCCCCGCCGCCCCGCCTGTCGTGGAACTGGGCGGCAGCCCTGTTGGGTCCCTTCTGGTACCTCTGGCGCGGCCTGTGGGCCCACTTCTGCGCCCTGGCGGCGGTGGTCCTGTTGAGCGGCGGGCTGCTGGCCCCCTTCGTGTGGCTGTACTGCGCCCTGAAGGCCAACGAGGACCTGTGGGAGCTCCGTAAGGCCCGCTGGAGCGCGTACTGAGGCTGCCCTGGCGGGGGTCTAGCCCTGCGGGTACAGCCGGCGGAGGAACCCGTCCTTACGCCGCCAGTCCTCGCTGACCTTCACCCACAGGTCCAGGTACACGGGCCCTCCCACCCACGCCTCGATCTCCGGGCGTGCCCGACGTCCGATCTCGCGGACCACGCGGCCCCCGGCTCCCACCAGGATCTTCTTCTGGGAAGGCCGCTCCACATGCAGGGTGGCGCGGATGTAGGTCACCTCCCGGTCCGGCGGCTTGCGGAACTCCTCCAGCTCCACCGCGATGGCGTGCGGCACCTCCTCCCGGGTGAGCTCGATGGCCTTCTCCCGGATGATCTCCCGCACCAGCGCCTGCAGGGGCTGGTCGGTGAGGTCCTCCGGGGAGAAGTACGGCGGGCCCGCGGGGAGCCGACGCACCAGGGCCTCCACCAGCTCGGACAAGCCGTCCCCCCGCAGGGCACTGACCGCCAACACCTCCTCCGGCTGCAGCCGCTCGCCCACCCACCGCCGCCAGGTCTTCAGGTCCTCCTCGGTGGCCACGTCCCGCTTGTTCAGGGCCACCAGAAGGGGCACGCGGAGTTGTCGGGCTGCGCGGGACGCCTCCTCCGCTTCCTCCCCGGGGCTGCGGGAGGCGTCCAGCACCAGCAGGGCCAGGTCCACGTCCTCCAGCACCTTCCGCGCGCCGCGGACCATGTGCTCCCCGAGGCGGTGGCGCGGGCGGTGCAGGCCCGGGGTGTCCACGAACACCACCTGCGCGTCCGGTCGGGTCAGGATGCCCCGCAGGGGGGTACGGGTGGTCTGCGGCACGGGCGAGGTGATGGCCACCTTCGCCCCCACCAGGGCGTTGAGGAGGGTGGACTTGCCGCTGTTCGGCGGGCCAAACAGGGCGACGAACCCGGACCGGTGCGCCAAACCGCTAGCCGGGCTCTTCGGGGCTGAGGAAGGCGCGGGGCAGCAGGTCCGGGAAGGCGTACACCTGCGGGCGGCCCTGGCGGAGGAGGACCACGAACCGGGTACCGAACTCCGCCATCACCTGCCGGCACGCCCCACAGGGCGCCAGCATCCGTCTGTCCGGCCCTGCCACGGCCACGGCCACCACCCGCCGCGCGCCTTCCGAGACCGCCTTCTGGATGGCCACCCGCTCCGCGCAAGCAGACAGCCCGTACGAGCCGCACTCCACGTTGCAGCCCGTGTGCACCCGGCCCCGGTCGTCCAGCACCGCAGCCCCCACCCGGAAGCGGGAGTACGGCGCGTAGGCGGTCCGGCGGGCCTGGCGGGCGGCCCGGGCGAGGGCCTCCACCGTGGCGCGGTCCAGCTCCTTCACGGGCGGGGCGCAGGCTCCGGGTGCCGCGGGCCCAGCTTCTCTACCCGCAGGCGCGCGATCCGCTGGCCCGCCAGCTCCTCCACCCGGATGACCACGCCGTCGTACGTGATCTGTTCCCCCTGCCGGGGCACGTGCCCCATCCGGCTGTACACGAACCCGCCCAGGGTGTCCACCTCCCCCACGGGCAGGTCCAACTGCAGCCGCTCGTTGACTTCCTCCAGGTGCATGCGGGCGTCCACCAGGGCGGTGTGCTCGTCCAGCATGACCAGGGGCTCCCGCTCTTCCACGTCGTACTCGTCCCGGATCTCGCCCACGATCTCTTCCAGCACGTCCTCGATGGTCACCAGCCCCGCAGTACCCCCGTACTCGTCCACCACGATGGCCAGGTGGATCTTCCCCTGCCGCATCTCCTGGAACAGCTCGTCCACCTTCTTGGTCTCCGGCACAAAGTACGCAGGGCGCATGACCTGTGCCGCGGTGACCTCCGTTTTCCCGTCCCGCAGGTAGCGGAACAGGTCCTTCACGTTCAGCACACCCACGATGTGGTCGATGGTGCCCTCGTACACGGGGAAGCGGGAGTGCCCCTCCTCCAGCACCAGGTCCACCACCTCCGGCAGCCGCGCGTCGTGGCGGACCGCCACCATGTCCACCCGTGGAACCATGATCTCCCGGACCAGGGTCTCGCGGAACTCGAAGATGGAGTGGATCATCTCCCGCTCGCCTTCCTCCAGCCCGCCGTCCGCTTCCCGCACCCGCGCCAGCAAGTCCACGTCCTCGTCCGCGGACAGCGGCGCCTGCCAGGGGACCCGCAGGCCGAGGGGCCACCCCACCGCGCGCGTGAGGACCCCCACCACCGCCACCACGGGGGCCAACGCCCACGTGGCAACCCGCAGGGGCAGCGCGCAGGCCAGCGCCACCGCGTCCGGATGGCGGGCCGCCAGGGCACGCGCCAGCGCTTCCGCGGCCACCAGCAACACCGCGGCCGACAGTGCCAGTCCCACCCAGACGCCCCCCGGGCCCAGCTGACTCCTGAGCTCGGCCACCAGGACCGCGGTGGCGGACAAGCCCGCCAGCAGCCGTCCGGCCCGCAACGCGCTCACCACCCGCAACGGCGACTCCACCAGCCGCGCGGCGACCGCGGCCCGCAGGTGGCCGTGCTCGGCGAGCTGGCGCAGGCGCTGTCGGTTGGCCCTGGGCAGGCCGACCTCGGCGAGGGAGAAGAAGGCAGCCACCCCGGCCAGGACGGCAAACAGCAGGTACCGTCCCAGGCTACTGCCCGGATCCTCCACCGAACGCGTTCCTCCGATCCGCACCCACCCGAGCGGTGGGCCGGGGCCGTCCACCCCGGCGCGGGTCATTCTACCACGGACCGAGACGGCCCCTCAACGCGGGCCGCCCGCCAGCCCGCGCCCACCGCCGCGGCCACCGCGGCCGCACCGGCCACCGCGGGCTTCACCCAGCCTCCGGGGAGCCCCAGCCGGCCCAGTAAGGGCGGGCCCAGGACCACGCCGCCCACGGCCGCCGCCACCGCGGCACCCACCACCACCGCTGCGGCCCCGGTGTCCTTCACCCGCCGGGCCACCTCGGATGGGTGGGGCCACAGGCCGTCCACCAGCACCTCCAACGCGGTGTTCGCCACCTCCAGGCCCACCACGAGCCCGCACGCCAGCAGCAGCAGGGCCACCTCCCCCCCCGACAGGTCCAGGACCGCACCCGCCGCCAGGACCAGGGCTGCCACCGCGCACTGCACCCGCAGGTTGCGTTGGGTCCGCAGTGCATAGCGCAGCCCGCTGGCCCGGAAGGCCTCCAGGAGACTGCGGTTCACCCGTTCCCCCTCCTCCCGGGCCGGCCGTGGAGCAGGCGGTGTTGGACCTCCCACATGGCGCGCCTGCCCGCTTCGGTGTCGTCCTCGTAGCCCAGGAGGTGGAGGGTGCCGTGGGTGGCCAGCAGGGCCACCTCCCGCGCCAGCGGGTGGCCCGCCCGGCGGGCCTGGCGGGCCGCCTGGGGGACGGAGATCACCACGTCCCCGAGGACAGGCCCGGGGCCGTCCTGGGGGAACGCCAGCACGTCCGTGGTCCGGTCCTGGCCGCGGTACGCGCGGTTGAGGGCGCGCACGGTGGGGTCGTCTGCCAGGACCACGCTGACCTCCACGGGGTGCGCCACCCCGTGCGCCCGCAGCACCCGCACCACGGCCCGGCGCGCCAGCTGGGCCAGCCTACGGGCGCACGCGGGGTCGTCGGCCCGGTACAGGCAGCGCACCGAGACCGCGAGCCCGCCGGCGGTGCGCTTCAAGGCTGACCTCCGGGTACTCCACCCGCGGGTGGAACAAAGACACCAACAACCGCGTGAACACCTGGGTGATGCGCTCCAGGTCGCGGAAGGTGAGATCGCACTCGTCCAGCTGGCCGTCCTCCAGCCGCTCGTGCACGATCCGGCGCACCAGCTCCCGGATCCGGTCGGGGGTGGGGTTCTGGATGGACCGGGCTGCCGCCTCCACCCCGTCCGCCAGCATGACGATGGCGGCTTCCCGGCTCTGCGGCTTGGGGCCCTCGTAGCGGAAGGCGGCGGGGTCCACGGGCTCCTGCCGCTGCTCCACCGCCCGGTGGTAGAAGTACGCCATCAGGCTGGTGCCGTGGTGCTGGGGGATGAAGTCCGCCACCACCGCGGGCAGACGGTACTGGCGCGCCAGCTCCAGCCCGTCCCGCACGTGCGCGGCCACCGCGAGCGCGCTTAGGGTGGGCGTCATCCGGTCGTGCGGGTTGCTCCCGCCCACCTGGTTCTCTACGAAGAAGCCGGGCCTGCGCAGCTTGCCGATGTCGTGGTAGTACGTGCCCACCCGGGCCAGCAGCGGGTCCGCGCCCACCGCCTCCGCGGCCGCTTCCGCCAGGTTGGCCACCATGAGGGTGTGGTGGTAGGTCCCCGGTGCCTCCAGCTGGAGCCGCCGCAGGAGGGGGTGGCTGGGGTCGCTGAGCTCCAGCAGCTTGATCGGGGTCACCAGGCCGAACAGGTCTTCCAGGTAAGGCAGGGCGCCCGTGGCCAGGATCCCGCACAGCACCCCGCCTGCCACCCCCAGACCCGCGTTGGTCGCAGCCTCCTGCAGGGGCGCTCCCACCAGCAGGTCTGCCGCCAGGGCGGCGGCCGCCTGAGCGCCACCCACTAGCAGCCCCGCGTACGCCAGGTCCTTGCGGCGGCGGATCCGCCGGACCGCGAACACCGCTCCCAAGGCCCCCGCGTAGGACACCGCGGCGAGGCGCACGTCCTGGCCACCGAAAGTCCCGGCCAGCACCGCCATCACCCCTGCTGTGAACAGGGACACGCGGGGGTTGAGGAGGACGGTGAGCAGCATGGCCACCGCCGCGGGGGGCACGAGCATGGGGTGCACCAAGGTCGCCACCAGCCGGGTTCCCGCAGCACCCACCCACACCAGCAAGCCCACCAGCAGCACCAGCTTGGGGCTCGCCCACACCTCCGGCTGGAACCGGCTCAGGTAGCCTCCCACCAGCGCCGCCACCAGCGCGGCCAGCAGGGCCGTACCGACCAGCCGGTCCGCCTGCCACGGCGTGGAGGCCAGCCCCAAAGCCTGCAGCTTGCGGAGGTGGTCAGGCCGGACCACCTCGCCCCGGCGCACCACCACCTCGTCCTTCAGCACCCGCACGCGGACGGGCTCCACGCTGGCCCGGGCGGCCTCGCGGGCACGCCGGGTCTGGACCTCGTCCACCACCAGGGTCGGACGCAGCGCACGCTCCACGAGCCACCGGGCGAAGGGCAGGGCAACACCCCGCACCCCCTTCTCCCGCAGCACGGGTTCTGCCTGCCGGCGGGCGCCCTCTACGTCCTCCGCCCGCAGGGGACGCGCCATGAGGCGGTACAGGGCGGAGACGGCCGCGTCCCTGGCCGCCACCAGGTCCGCCCGCTCCAGGGACAGCGCCCCGTCCAGGGCTTGGCCCTCCAGGCCCAGGCGGCGCAGGGCTTCCCGCTTGGCTTCCCGGGAGGGATGCCGGGCGGCCCGCAGGGACAGCACGGACTCCACCAGCCCCTTCGCCTCCCGCTCCGCCTGGTCCAGGGCTCCCGGCACGGACCGGTACACGGGCGGTACTGCAGCCGCCACCTCCTCCCGCACCGCCTCCGTCCGTTCCCAGTCCACGAACTCCACGGTGCGGGGTGCCACCACGTCCTGGGGGCTCACCGTGCCCGGCCTGGGGGGAACACGCGGCGGGAAATCGGGAACAAGGGCCGCCGCGGTGAGGAGCACCGCGAAGACACCCACAAGCCCGGCGGGTCGCCAGCGGTCTGGGATCCGCACCCGGTCCGCCTCCGTCGCCCCGCTATTCTAACAGCCCGCCCAGGACCCGGACGACCGAGGCCCGGTCCTCCGGGCGGCGCACCACCACCAGGATGGTGTCGTCGCCTGCCACGGTCCCCGCCACCTCCGGCATCCGGGCTTCGTCGATGGCCGCGGCCACCGCGTTGGCCCGGCCTGCCAGGGTCTTCACCAGCACCAGGCTGTCCCCCCAGTCCACCCCCGTGACGAACTCCCGGAAAGCTGCCGCCAGCTTCGCCCGGGCACCGGGGGGGACTGCCTGCTGGACCCCCTGGGGCGGCGCGTACCGGTAGCGCCCGTCGGGACCCGGGACCTTGACCAGACCCATCCGCTTGATGTCCCGGGACACCGTGGCCTGGGTCACCCGCAGCCCGCGCTCCTGCAAGGCTGCCACCAGCTCCTGCTGGGTCCGGACGGGATGGGAAGTCACCACCTCGAGGATCAGGCGCTCCCGCTGGGCGCGGTTCATAGGTCCTGCAGCAAGCGTCCTTCCCGGTAGGCGGCGTAGATGGGCGGGAGGGTGGCCGCCTGCAGCCAAGCCCGGGTGGTCTGGAGCTCCTGCCGGGCGGCGTCCAGCTGCTCGGCCACCCGCTCCGGGGCGGGCCCGCCCCACGACCGCCGGGCGCGGACCGCGTGTTCGGGGCGCAGGACCTCGTACACGTCCGGCTCCACCCCGGGGCAGGCGGCCCGCAGGACGTCCAGGGGCAGCTCCCACAGCTCGCAGCCCCGGGCCTCCGCCTCCCGCACGGCCCTGCCCGCCTGTTCGTGGGCGGTGCGGAAGGGCACGCCCCTCCGGACCAGGTAGTCCGCCAGGTCGGTGGCGGTGAGGTAGCCGGACGCCAGTGCCGCCCGCATGCGGTCCGGCCGGTACTCCACGCCCGCGGCCAGCACCCGGGCCGCCTCCAGACACCCCGCGGCGGTGTCCAGGGCGTCGAACAGCATTTCCTTGTCCTCCTGCAGGTCGCTGTTGTACGCGAAAGGCAGCCCCTTCACCACCGTGAGCAGCCCCGCCACCGCGGCCACCCCCCGTCCCGCCTTGCCGCGGATCAGCTCGGCCACTTCCGGGTTCTTCTTCTGGGGCATGAGGCTGGAGCCCTTTGCCACCGAGTCCCGCAGCCCCGCGAAGCCGAACTCCGCGGAGCTCCACAGGACCACCTCCTCCGCCCACCGGGACAAGTGGACCAACGCCACGGCGCACGCGAAGGCGGTCTCCATCACGTAGTCCCGGTCCGCCACCGCGTGGATGCTGTTCGAAAACAGCGCGGAAAACCCCAGCCAGTAGGCGGTCCGGTCTGGCCTAAGGGGCAGGGGGCTGCCCGCCAGGGCGCCGGCCCCCAGGACCGAGACACCCGCCTGGTGGTGGACCGCCTGCATCCGCCGGGCGTCCGCGTTCAGGGCCCACACGTGGGCCAGCAGGTGGTGCGCGAGGCTCACGGGCTGGGCCCGCTGCAGGTGGGTGTAGCCGGGCATCCACGTTTCCACGTGTCCGGACGCCTGCCCCACCCACACCTCCTGCAGGGCCACCACCCGCTCCACCAGCTCCCGCAGCCGGTCGCGCACGTACAGCCGGAGGGCGGTGGACACCTGGTCGTTCCGGCTGCGGGCGGTGTGCAGCTTGCCCGCGGCTTCCCCCACGCGGTCGTAGAGCACCCGCTCGATCCACGTGTGCACGTCCTCCTCCGGCCCCGAGGCGACCAGGCGGCCTTCCTCCACGTCCCGCAGGATCCCCGCCAGCCCCAGCAGCACCGCCTGCGCCTCCTCCCGCCCCAGGATGCCCACCTCCGCCAGCATGCGGGCGTGGGCCAGGCTGCCCACCAGGTCGGCGCGGACCAGCCGCCGGTCAAAGGGGAAGGAGGCGGTGAAGCGGTGCAGCACCGGGTCCAGCTCCTCCGCGAACCGGCCCCCCCAGAGCTTGCCCGGTGCGTCCTGTTCCGGCATGGGAGTTCAGCGAACGGGCTCCTCCACGTGGAGGTCCCGCACCTCCGGGTGCACGCCCGCAAACACGCGGGTGGGCAGCCCGAACAGCCGGATGAACCCCTCCGCGTCCCGCTGCCGGTAGGTGCTGTCCTCGCCGAAGGTGGCCAGGTCGTGGCGGTACAGGGAGTACGGGGAGGACCGCGCCACCGGCAGGCACGACCCCTTGAACAGCTTCACCGTCACCGTCCCCGTGACCCACCGGTGGGACACCTCGAGGAATCCGTCCAGGGCCGCGCGCAGGGGCGAGTACCACTGCCCGTAGTACACCAGCTGGGCGTAGCGCGACCCCACCAGCTCCTTGAAGTGCAGGGTGTCCCGGTCCAAGGTCAACGCCTCCAGGTCCCGCAGGGCGGCCAGCAGCACCGTGCCCGCGGGCGTCTCGTACACGCCGCGGCTTTTCATCCCCACGAGCCGGTTCTCCACCACGTCCACCCGGCCCACCCCGTGGGCGCCCGCGATGGCGTTGAGGGACTCCACCAGCTGCGCCGGCGGCATGCGCACCCCGTCCACGGACACGGGCAGGCCCGCCTCGAACCCCACCTCCACGTACTGCGGCACGTCGGGCGCGTCCGCGGGGTCCACGGTGAGCTGGAACATGTCCCCAGGGGGCATGGCCGCGGGGTCTTCCAACACCCCGCCCTCGTAGGAGGTGTGCCACAGGTTCTGGTCGATGCTGTACGGCTTCTCCGGGGTGGCGCTCACGGGGATGCCGTGCCTGCGCGCGTAGGCGATCTCCTCCTCGCGGCTGCGCAGTTCCCACTCCCGCCAGGGCGCGATCACCTGGAGGTGGGGTGCCAGGGCCTGGTAGGCCAGCTCGAACCGGACCTGGTCGTTGCCCTTGCCGGTGCACCCGTGCGCCAGGGCGTCGCAGCCCGTGCGCAGCGCCACCTCCACCTGCACCTTGGCAATCAGCGGCCGGGCCAGGGCCGTGCCCAACAGGTAGCGGCCCTCGTACACCGCGCCCGCCCGCAGGGCGGGGAACACGTAGTCGCGGACGAAGCTGTCCCGGACGTCCACCACGTAGCAGCTGCTGGCACCGCTGGCCAGGGCCTTCTGGCGGATCGCCTCGAAGTCCTCCAGCTGCCCCACGTTCGCCACCACCGCCACCACCTCGCACCCGTAGCGTTCCCGCAGCCACGGGACCATCACCGAGGTGTCCAGCCCCCCCGAGTACGCCAGCGCCACCTTCCGCACCGTCGCCAACTCCCTCACCTCCCTTCTGGGGCCACGGCTCCCACCGCGTCCAGCGCTTCCTCCAAGATGTGCACCGCCCGGTCCACTTCCTCCTCGGAGACCACCAGGGGCGGGCACAACCGCAGCGTCTGCGGCCGCACCGCGTTCACCAGCAGCCCCCGCTGGCGGCAGGCGTCCACCACCGCCGCGGACGCCTCCACCTTCAGGTCTGCTGCCACCAGCAGCCCCACCCCGCGGACGTCCGCCACCAGGGGGTGACGCCCGGCCAGCTCCCGGAGCCTCCCCAGCAAGTGTGCGCCCACCCGGTCCGCGTGCTCCACCAGCCCCTCCGCCGCCAGGGTCTCCAGCACCGCGCAGACCGCACCACAGGCCAAGGGGTTGCCGCCAAAGGTGGACCCGTGCTCTCCCGGTGCGAACACGCGCGCCGCCTCTTCCTGGGCGAGCACCGCGCCCACGGGCACCCCGCCTCCCAGGCCCTTGGCCAGCGTCACCACGTCCGGGCTCAGGCCGTAGCGCTGGAAGGCGAACCACGCGCCCGTGCGGCCCACGCCCGTCTGCACCTCGTCCAGCAGGAACAGCACCCCGCGCCGGCGGCACAGGTCCTGCAGCCCCCGCAGGTAGCCGGGGTCCGCGGGCACCACGCCTCCTTCCCCCTGTACCGGCTCCATGAGGACCGCGCACGTCCGGGGGCCCACCGCCTCCTCCGCGGCCTGCAGGTCGTTGTACGGCACGAACCGGAAGCCCTCCGGCAGCGGCTCGAACCCCTGTTGGTAGCGGGGGTTGCCCGTGGCCGCCAGGGTAGCCAGGGTCCGGCCGTGGAAGCTGTTGTGCGCCACCACGATCTCGTAGGCGTCCGGGCCCTTGCGCTGCCTGCCCCACTTGCGGGCCAGCTTGATGGCGGCTTCGTTGGCCTCCGCCCCGCTGTTGCAGAAGAACACCCGGGGCAGCCCCGAGCGCTCCGCCAGCAGCCGGGCCGCCCGCGCTTGCTCCGGAATGTGGTAGAGGTTGGACACGTGCAGGTAGCGGCTGGCCTGCTCCTGGAGGGCCCGCACCAGGGCAGGGTGTCCGTGGCCCAGGCTGACGACCGCGATGCCCGCCACGAAGTCCAGGTACTCCCGGCCGTCCAGGTCCCACAGGCGCACCCCCTGACCCCGGGCAAAGGCCACGGGGGCCCTCCGGTAGGTCTGAAACAGGTACCTCTCCGACCACTCCAACACCGTCTGGGTGTCCATCACGCCTCCGGTTCCCGCTTGCGGATCATGGTGCCGACGCCGGTGTCCGTGAACAGCTCCACCAGCAGCCCGTGGGGGATGCCGGCCCCGATGATGTGCGTGCTCCGCACCCCTCCTTCCAGGGCGGCCAGACACGCCTCCACCTTGGGGATCATGCCCCGGGAGACCACGCCCTCCGTGATGAGGGTGCGGGCCGCCTCCGGGGTGAGTTCCGACAGCAGCTCCCGGCCTTGCCCGGTCTCCCGGTAGATCCCCTCCACGTCCGTGAGGACGATGAGCTTGTCCGCGCGAAGGGCCACCGCCAGCGCCGCCGCCGCGCTGTCCGCGTTCAGGTTGTAGCTCACCCCGTCAGGCCCGAACCCCACAGACGGACGCCACCACCGGCAGGTATCCCGCCTCCAGCAGCACCTCCACCACCCGGGGGTCCACCTGGGACACCTCCCCCACGAGCCCCAGGTCCACCCCCGGCGCGTGCTTGCGTGCCCGCAGCAGAACTCCGTCCTTCCCCGAAAGCCCCACCGCACGGCCGCCCGCCTGCTGGAGGAGGGTGACCAGGTGTTTGTTCACCCGCCCCGCCAGCACCATCTCCACGACCTCCATGGTCTCCTCGTCCGTGACCCGCAGGCCGTTCACGAACCGGGTCGGCTTGCCCAGCTTGTCCAACAGCCGGGTGATCTCCGGACCTCCTCCGTGCACCAGGACCGGGCGGATGCCGGCCTGCTGCAGCAGGACCAGGTCCTGCGGGAGCGTGCCCACGGAGGGCGCGTCCAGCACGCTGCCGCCGAACTTCACCACCACGGTGCGGCCCTTCCACGCGGCCACGTACCGCAACGCCTCCGCCAGGGAACGGCCCAGAGCCTGCGCGGGGGTCGCCAAGATCCTCAACGCTCCCTTTGCCCTCACGTGATGTAGCTGCCGTTGATCCGCACGTACTCCTCGCCCAGGTCACACGTCCACACCCGGGCCTGGCCCTGACCCAAGGCCAGGTCCACCCGCACCAGCACCTCCGGCTGCCGCAGCGCTTGGGCGGCGGTGTCGAACACCCCCTCCACCCCCACTCCGCCCCGCACCACCTGCACGTCTCCGAACCACACGGCCAGGCGGCGTTCGTCCACCTCCGCACCCGAGTAGCCCACCGCAGCCACCACACGGCCCCAGTTGGGCTCCCCCCCGTGCAGCATGGTCTTCACCAACAGGGAGTTCGCGATGGCGAAGGCAGCCCGTTCCGCGTCCTGTTCGTCCGCGGCGCCTTCCACCACCACCTCCACCAGCCGCTGCGCCCCTTCCCCGTCCCGCACCACCATCCGCGCCAGGTCCTGCGCTACCACCGTGAGGGCCTCCTGAAGCCGCCGCAGGTCCTCGCCCCCCTCCACCGGCGGGGCACCCGCCCGACCGTTGGCCAGCACCACCACGGTGTCGTTGGTGCTGGTGTCCCCGTCCACCGTGATCCGGTTGAAGGACACCCGCACCGCTTCCTCCAGGGCCCGCTGCAGCACCGGGGCGGGCACCGCGGCGTCCGTGGTGAGGAAGCACAGGGTGGTGGCCAGCCGGGGGTGGATCATCCCCGCACCCTTGGCCATCCCGCCCACGGTGACCTGCACCCCGCCCACGGTGGTGGCCACCGCGGAGGTCTTGGGGAAGGCGTCCGTGGTGAGGATGGCCTCCGCGGCCTCCTCCCCGGACCGGGACAGGCGGCGGGCCGCGAGGCGGATGCCGCGCCGTACCGCCTCCATGGGCAGAGGGACCCCGATGACCCCCGTGGACGCCACCAGCACCTGCTCGGGCGGGACCCCCAACTCCTGCGCGGTCCGCTCCGCCATCTCCCGGGCGTCCTGCAGTCCGCGATCTCCCGTGCACGCGTTGGCGTTCCCGCTGTTCGCCACCACGGCCCGGGCCACACCCCGGCGGACCACCTCCTGGCACCACAACACGGGCGCGGCCTTCACCCGGTTGGTGGTGAACACGCCCGCCACGGTAGCCGGGGACTCCGAGACCAACAGGGCCAGGTCCCGCTTGCGCTGCTTGATCCCGCAGTGCACCCCGGAGGCCAGAAACCCGCGCGGCGCGGTGACCCCGCCGGAGGTGCGTTGCCAGGACAACGGCTCTGTGAGCATGCGCCACCTCGGTCCGACGGCTACGGGAACAGGGCCGGGGTGGAAAGCCCCTCGGTCTCCGGAAAACCGAACATCACGTTCAGGTTCTGCACCGCCTGTCCGGCTGCACCCTTCCCCAAATTGTCCAAAGCCGCCACGGCCACCGCCAGGTTGCGCTCCGGGTCCACCCGGACCGCCACGTCGCAGAAGTTGGAGCCGTACGTGGCCTTCGTCTGCGGCAGCTCGTCCTCCAGCACGCGCACGAAGGGCTCCGCCCCGTACGCCTCCCGGTACAGGCGTACGGCTTCCTCCGGGGACAGGGGCCGTGCCAGGGGGACGTAGCAGGTGGTCAGGATCCCGCGGGTCATGGGGACCAGGTGCGGCACGAACAACACCTGCACCCGCCCTCCCAGGTCCGCCAGGGCCTGCTCGATCTCCGGCTGGTGCCGGTGCACCCCCACTTGGTACGGCCGGACGTTCTCGTTGACCTCACCTCCCCGAAGTGCGTGCCCGAAGACGGGCTGCGGCCCGCCCCCGACACCCCCGACTTGGCGTCCACCGCCACCGGGCCAGCCACCAGCCCCGCCTGGACAAGAGGGGCCAGGGCCAGCACCGCGGCGGAGGGGTAGCAGCCCGGGTTGGCCACCAGGCGGGCGTTGCGGACTCTCGTCCGGTGTAGCTCCGGCAGTCCGTACACAGCCTCCCCCAGCAACTCTGGGGCGGTGTGTTCCTGTTTGTACCACCGGGCGTACGCCGTAGGGTCCCTCAGCCGGAAGTCCGCCCCCAGGTCCACCACCCGGACCCCCGCCCCCAGCAGCTCCGGGACCACCCGCAGGGCCGTACCGTGCGGCAGCGCCAGGAACACCACGTCCGAGTCGTCCGCGATGCGCGGCACCTCCAGCCCTTCTAAAGTGTGGGAGACCACCCCCCGCAGGTTGGGGAACACCGCGCCCATGGGACGCCCCTCGTGCTGCGCGGCGGTCAGGTGCACCAGCTCCACCCGGGGGTGGCCGGCCAGCAGCCGCACCAGCTCCCCACCCGTGTAGCCGGAGGCACCCAGCACGCTGACCCGGACCATACGAATCAGTATACGCTCGCCTGCATAGAAACTCAACCCTTAGCCGTCCGGGCCCGCCGGGTACAGCTCCGGGCACCGTCGGAGGAGCAGCTCCACCAGCAGGGGAACAGGCAGCCCCACCACGTTCCAGAAGTCGCCCTCCACCGCCTCCACGAAGGCCGAGGCCCTCCCCTGGATGGCGTACCCGCCGGCGCGGCCCCGCCACTCCTCGGTCCGGAGGTAGGCCTGGACCTCCCGCTCGTGCAGACGCCGGAAGCGCACGTGTGTGGTGGCGTGGTGCAGCTCCTCCCACGCCTCCGTCAGCAGGCACAGGCCGGAGACGACCGTGTGGGTCCGTCCCGACAGGGCCAGGAAGAGCATGGCCGCGGCGTCCTCCGCGCTGGCCGGCTTGCCCCACGCCCGGCCGTCCAGCACCACGGTGGTGTCGACCCCCAGCACGGGCCGTCCCCCGGCCTGCGCCAGCACCGACCGGGCCTTGCCCTGGGCGTGGGCCCTGACCATCTCCACGGGGTCTGTGTCGCCGCCGTCGTCCTCCTCGTACGGCGGCGCCACCACCACGAACGGGATGCCCAGCTGGGCCAGGATGGCCCGCCGCTGCGGGGAGGTGGAAGCCAGCACCAGCACGCGCGCTGTTGCCGTCACGCCCCGAGTGTACCGCCACAGTCCCCTCCAGCAGGATTCCCCTCCCATGGGGCGAACGTCCCCTTTGTGCTGCTGGACGCGGTCCTCCCGCCCTGCTCCCTCCGCGAGGTCCCGCACCTCGCCCGCGCCGCGGAGGAGCTGGGGGTCAGCTGCCTGTGGAACCCGGAGACCCGGCACGACCCCTTCCTGCCAGGCCCGCTGGTCTTCGAGCACACCCACCGCCTGCAGTTCGGCACCGCCGTGGCCATCGCGTTCGCCCGGAGTCCCGCGACCCTGGCCTACACCGCGTGGGACCTCGCCCGCGTCAGCCGCGGCCGTTTCGTGCTGGGCCTGGGCACCCAGGTTCGCGCCCACGTGGAGCGCCGGTTCGGCATGCCCTGGCCAGACTCCGTGGTGGGCAAGCTGCGGGAGCAGGTCCTGGCCCTCCGGGCCTTCTGGCGCTGCTGGCAGACGGGAGAGCCCCTGCGGTTCGAGGGGCGCTACTACCGGCTCAACCTGATGTCGCCCTTCTTCAACCCGGGGCCCATCGACCACCCGGAAGTGCCCGTCTACCTAGCAGGGGTGAACACGGGGCTCGCGCGCCTGGCAGGGGAGGTCGCGCAAGGCTTCCACGTGCACCCCCTGCACACCCCGGAGTACCTCCGCCAGGTGGTCCTGCCCGCCTTGGAAGCAGGCGCCCGCCGTGCGGGCCGGAGGCGGCAGGACGTGGCGGTGACGGTGAGCGCGTTCGTGGCCACCACGGAAGCGGAGGTGGCGTTCGTCCGGTCCCAGGTGGCCTTCTACGCCTCCACCCCTTCCTACCGGGCGGTCATGGCCCTCCACGGCTGGCAGGAGGTGGCACAGAGGCTGTCGCAGCTGGCCGCCGCCGGCCGGTGGGACGCCATGGCGCACCTGGTCACCGACGAGATGGTAGACGCGTTTGCGGTGGTGGCAGCGCCCGCCGACCTGGCGTCTACGCTACGGGCCCGCTACTCGGGCCTCGCGGACCGGCTGGTCCCCTACCTCCCCTTCGACCCCGGCCGGGCGGACCTGTGGGCCCACCTGGCTTCCCGCTTCTCTCGGAGCTAGCGGTTCCAGCAGGCCAGCCCGCGGCCCTCGCCCGCCGCCCGGCGTGGAACCCCGCTGCCGCTCGTGCTTCACCCTCCCAGGTACGCCCGCCGCACTTCGGCATTCTGCTTGAGGTCCCCCGCCGTGCCCTCTGCCACCACCCGCCCGTTCTCCAGCACGTAGCCGCGGTCTGCAACCCGCAGGGCCACCTGCACGTTCTGTTCCACCAGCAGGACCGTGACACCCTCCGCCCGGAGCCGCTGGACGGCCCTCGCCACCTCCCGTACCACCGCGGGCGCCAGACCCATGGTGGGTTCGTCCAGCAAGAGCAACACGGGTCGGGACATGAGCGCCCGTCCGATGGCCACCATCTGCTGCTCCCCCCCGGAAAGGCTGCCCGCCAGTTGGCGCCGCCGCGCAGCCAGTGTGGGGAACAGCACG